>PJEL010001216.1_pt1 | contig 27111 bp, 31 predicted proteins | sample 1853271 | NCBI WGS metagenome assembly PJEL01 (sample SAMN08108733, study PRJNA415343) | Invertebrate metagenome, whole genome shotgun sequencing project. | host: Globobulimina | place: Sweden: Gullmar Fjord | collected 2015-08
AAATGACAGATAGCACAGAAGTTACCGCAGGCATGCTGGCTGAGAAAGGCATGATCGTTCGCTTGGCTACATCAAGCTGGTCAGGCCGGCTCACAGATAAAGTCGTTACACAGGAAGTTTTGGACGGGAAGAACGCTCAGAAGGATTCTGGAAGTTTTTCCAAGGCCATCATCAACAAGGATGCGCTCAAATCAATCCGGGAAGCTCTCAAGTCCATGAAAGATTTCCATAATGAGCAAACTCTCCCATGGGACAAAAACGGCGGGCGTATCCTGCCGACTACACAGTTCGGTGTATACAACCTGCAGGTCAGAGAATCAAAGCGGCTGCTTGAAGAAGCCGTTGAGCTATTTGTTGCGTCCTATGCCTCATACATTGGCGAGGCCGAGGAACGCCTGGGCGATCTGTTCAATGATGAGGATTACCCAGCAATTTCCGAGATCAAGGAGAAATTTGCCATGGAGGTTAGCTTCGAGAAAGTTCCTGAAGCTGCCGATTTCCGGGTTGATATCTCCACGACTGAGCAGGAAAGAATCCGAGAGCAAATCACTTCCCGGGTCAGCAGCCAGTACGATGAGTCTATCAAGCGGATCTGGAACCGGATCTATACGGCGGTGGAAAGAATGAACGAAAGGCTCTCCAGTGTGGATAACGTATTCCGTGATACCCTGGTCGAGAATGTCCAGCAGCTCGCTGATGTCCTTCCCTCCCTCAATATTATGAATGATCCCGATCTTGCCGAGATGGCCACGGAGTTACAGAACACTCTGTGCGGCTACACCCCGGCTGAATTACGTCAGAACCCTGTCTTGAGGACCGAAGTTTCAGAAAGTTCAAGAGCCCTGATGGATCGTATGGGAGCCATGGGCGGAATCTTTGCTGACCGCCAGGCTGCCGAGGCCCGAGCAGTGCAGGATATCCCGACAACCGCCGAAGATGAAGCTTATCAGGAAACCCAGGAAGAAGACTGGGACCCGGAGAGCCAGGACAATGAGGTAGAGATCAATGATAGCCAGTCTGGCACAGAGTATTCCTCCGAGGACGTAGAGCAGGCACAGGCGGCATAATATGGATGATTCTACTGGTATCAGGGATGCCTTGGAACTATCGACTGTCCAGATAACGGCGGGGGATCAAGTGAAGCTCAGGTATGAGCAATGTTTTTCTGTTGGTACTTTAGACAAGGGCTTCGTTATAGTGGTGCCCCCGTTCAGCACCTACACACCAAAGACATTTGAAAACTATTCTAAGAGATTCCAGGCAATCCTTGGATACGCGCATGAACGCAGGTGCAGATACATCGTGCTCAGTCCTTATATTGAGCCTCATCCTAAATGGTAAGGGAGGGTAGTCATGTTCATCATTAAGCCTGAATTATCAAGTTCAAAGTATAAACGGCAGCAGCAGGTCAAAGCACTGTTTCTGGAATGGGTCGTGGACATTGAGACACGCGCCCTGAAGAAGACAGCAGGCCTGTTCGTCGCATTTTTTGGCATTGCATCGTATGTCCGACACATGAAAGCTCTCATCAAAGGATTGGAATGACAACAGCATTAAACATGGCCACAGGAGAAGAGTTACATTTCGACAAAGGCACAACACCAGAGTACGCTGTGGCGTATGGGCATTATGTTGAGTCCACAAACATGGGATCGTGGTTCTTTGAAACCGTCCACGATGCAGCAGAGCAGAACCGTGCAACCCCCTTATGGATGGAAAAGAGTCACTTCCTTTACGGAAGAATCTCTGTATCCCTCGGGAATTGGGGCTGCAAGCTTTAGTATAGAAAGGAATTTGTATGAAGAAATTTAAAGTTTGGATCCATATTGAAGAGATAGATGAGGCAAAGGGCAGCTATATTGAGCTTGAATCGGAAGTGCGTAGCGTGGGCTCCGAATTGGACACGCTCGAAGAGGCCCGGGCTTTAAAAGAAAGGCTCTGCGAACAGGCCGATAATGTTGAGGCAGCCATTGATGCCACTTTACAAATCCGGATTAAATCTATTGAAGAGGGAAAAGGAGATGATGCGGCAGCAAAGAAGATGGCAGGGGAAATCCTGGACCTGGTATCAAAGAATAGATTTGGCTTCGCAACCCACCTCAAAGCTTATCTGAGGTAGAGGAAGGAATAATGACTTTTACCATGAAAATGTCAATTAATCACCTGGCTTTGCTCTTTACCAAGATCAGAGGCTATGAGGCAACAGAAGGTTTAGACTTCTCTGAATCAGAGCACCCCATTGGCAAATGTTCCTGGAACCAGGCTGTTGTGGCCTGGTCTGTCTTAAAAGAAGATGAGTCAGTTCTAAAATACCAAAGGAAAAATTAACCATGGAATCAACAAAACTTAGACTGTTACTCGACTTCCCGTTTTTCGGAAGCCTGGCCATGCGGATGCCGCTTGTGGCAGATCCGTCGGTGAATACATTCCAGGTCAACGGGATAGATATTAAATACAACCCGGCTCATGTCAGCACCCTGACCGGATCTCAGAAGATGTTTTCATATATCCATGAGATTATGCATGTTGTTCTCGGACACTTCGAGCGGCAGGGCGGCCGTGACCACGATCTGTGGAATATTGCGGCTGATTTTGCGATAAACCAGATGATTCCGGAGGAGCACGGAGTTCGGCGTCCCCATGGCATCCTACTCGACAATACGTATAATGGCATGGGGGCGGAAGAGATCTATGCGATGTTGGCCGATGAATTTGAGGGAGTTCCCAGGGCAGGCGGAGTTGATCCTGAAAGCGAGGATCCTGGCGATGGGGAGGTCATTGGACGAGAATTTGATGGTGGTGGCAATGTGGTTTCCACAATCTATAATGGTGGGACTATTTCTTCGGCATCCGCTGGTGATCATGGGGAGAACGATGGGAACGCCACCATCCACGGCGACATGATGACAGACCGAGAGGCAGCATACGAAAGCCTCCTTGAAAGATCCAGGCAGTTTGGGGAAGTTGTAGAGCCGCCGCCTGAAAGCGATGTAACAGCATCCGGGATGAGAGGGGCAGCCGCCATGGTCGCTCAGCTCATGGAAGCCGATGGAGAATATATCCCTGAGCAGATCAAGGAACTGGTCTACACGATCACTGATACAAAGCTGCCCTGGACAGAATTTTTGTCCAAATTTCTCCATGAGAGCTGTATAGCAAGTTATAATTGGATGCGTCCAAACCAGCGCTACTCGGCTGTCTCAGATTTTATTTTGCCGTCGCTTAGGTCTAATGATGCAATGACCTTGGCAGTTGTGATAGACACAAGTAAGTCAATTAATGGAATCAAGCTGGGCCAGTTTATGACAGAGTTCTTTGCCCTGATTGCCTCAATTAATTATGTCAGCCTGATGGTTTTGACATGCAGCAAGGAAGTTATTGAGGAAGAGACTCTTTACCCAGGCCAGAAATATGAAGGCGGTATTTCCGGCGGAGGATCAACAAAGTTCTCCCCAGCTTTTGCCAGGCTTGCTGAGAAACAGATCAGCCCGGCCTGCTTGGTTTACTTCACTGATCTTGGGTCGGATGATTTTGGGCCCCAGCCGCAGTACCCCGTCATGTGGGTAGGCGATTACACCGCTGAATGGGAAGAGGCTCATAGAAAGAGAGTTCCATTCGGCCAAGTTTTATCAATGAGGGGATAATGTGTCCCCTTGAGTTTATATCAATGTTAAAAAGGAAAATTTCAATGAACAATCGGACATTTAGTACACTAATGATCACAGTTTTGCTCACACTCTTTTTCACCGCCCCTGCATTTGCCAATGAGATGCGTATTGCAACGGGTGGGGCTGATGGGTTCTACCATAACGGGCTCTACAGTATTTTCAACAGCAAAATTGCCAGATTCAGTGATGGTGAGATTGAACCGGAATACGCCAGAGAGGAGGGAACCGATGGAACTCTCCATAATATTTCCCTGGTTGAAAAAGGAGAAGCCGATGTGGCTTTTGTCCAGCTCGGCGGGGTGGTCACATCTGGGGCGAATGTCAAGATCGTGGGGATAGTCATGTATGAGCTTGCCCATCTCATTGTGCCTAAAAAGGGCAAGGTTGGTGATGTCGGGGATCTTGAAAAGAAGAAAGGTTATTCCATGGGTCTGAACTCCAGGAGTGGGGCTGCCGTCACCTGGAAAGTTTTCGGTAAGGTGGATAAAGATTACCTGAGGACACAGCCTGCGGATTACGAGGATTCCACAGAGGCGTTTTCCGATATTTCTGCCGGCAACCTGGATTCATACTTCTTTGTGTCGGGGCCCAGGACTGAGACGACCAAATGGGCTGCACAGAGCGGCTTTAAGTTTGCAAATGTATGGGACGGTGATTTTGATGATTACAAGTATAATGGCCAGCAGCTTTACAGGAAGGTTAAAGTTGGCAAAAAAGAAGGCTATCCCAATAAGTTCGCAACCGTTGCGGTCCCAGCCGTGGTGATTGCAAACAAAAAGTGGCTTAGAGAGAATAAGGGCATGTTCAAGCTGTTGTACAAGGCTACCATGGAGACAAATAACGTCGTCAAATCGGCCAAGAAGCTGAACTATTACCCTAAATAAATAACCTATACTGGCCGGTTCCTGGGGATTCCCTGGGGCCGGCTTCTGGAGTAAAAAAGTATGTCAAAAATTGGTGTAAGTATTAAGATTGATGTGACAAAAATCGACAAGAACAGACTTTTCCAAGGAAAAAATGGAGCGAAATATCTCGACTGCACAACCTTCATTGACACAGACAATCCCGGACAGTATGGCGACCATGGGTTTATTTCCCAGGATGTTACCCAGGAAGAGCGGCAGCAGGGCACAAGGGGTGCAATCCTTGGAAACGTCAAAGTCTTTTCCCAGTCGTGATTGCCTGGAAGGATAGAACGGGGGGAGGTTGGAGCGATAAGACTGTCATAGGTGCCGAAGTCAAGGTTGGACAGTTCCGGCTCTCGGTCCACAAGCATATTAATTATCGGTCGGATGTGTGGTTGTCCTCTTGCTCTTATCTTTACAATTGCCACGAGTTGGCCAGTAAAGATATTGCGGGGGCAAAGCGGCAGGCTGCAGCATACCTTTTGACATACCTCCAAAATGGAATGGATGATATTTTAAAGATCGTGGAGTAGTGTTCTGATTGTGCGAGAGCCCGGTGACGGCCTGCGAGGCGTCCCCGGGCTTTTTTATGTTTAGTTGGCCGGCTGAACTATTTTTTCTTTTTAACCACAGCTTTTTTCTTTTTAACCACAGCTTTTTTCTTTTTAACCACAGCTTTTTTCTTTGGGGCCACCTTCTTCTTTTTCTTGGCGGCCACCTTCTTCATCGCAGCAATTTCCTTGTCACGCTTGCTGGCAATTATTCCGGCTTCTTTCACGGCACCTTTATGCCGTTTTTTGTCTCCCAGAATTTCCTCAGCCCGGGCGAGTGTCCGGGCATCATCTTCTCTTTGCCATCTGGCTTCATCATGTTGTATTGCTCTTGACATCAATTAATCTCCTTTATGCCGCTTTCTTTTCAGTTTCGGGCTTGGTTTCGGTTTCGGGGGCTTCAAGGGCCTTCTTGGCGGCGGCTGCCTCGTCGGCTTTTGCCTGGGCGGCCAGGGCCAATGCCTTGGTGATTTCATCTTCCATTGTCCGGAGATCAGTTTCACTCAAATCGGGGAAGGTGTGTTTGGCAATTTTCTTCATCATTTTCGTTTTGAAATGATCGCTCATGACGGCTCCCATGGACTCGATCATGTTCTTAAGCTCAATCTGCAGGCCGTCAACAGAAAAAGTTTTGATCCGGGATACAGTGATCAGATCCTCGATACCGTCAATGCCCTGCCACATAGCCCAGAACCGGTAGATGTTAATTTCTGCCTCAGTCAGTGCCTCCGCTTTTTTAGTGAGAACTGAATTGGTCTGCTGGAACTGATACCGGAGGGCAACCTCGCTTTTGGTCTGGGCTTTATCACGGTTATTATGTAATCCAGAGAGGTTCACGGCCCGGTACATTTCCTCGGTCAGCCTGTCTATCCACATCAAGATAGCCACGATGGTCGCCTCAACAGGGGACTCCAACCAGGCCGGCTTGCCATCCTTTGCGTCTGGATCAAACTGCAGTACCGCGTCAGCTCCTACCCGCACCTCTTCTGTACCGCCAGATTCTTCCTCCTCCATGACCCGCTGCTCATCTCCATACGGGTAAAGGAGCATGGGGAACCCGGCAAGCTTCATAACCTCGTTGCCCATGGACAGGGTCCGTGTGATAGCTGCATTAACCAGGGAGGCATCTTCAATGTCCGAGTTTCCCAGATAATGGTACTCATCGCTCTTGACGTTCGGCAGAAAAACAAATGGGATCTTTCCCAGGCGGTTCTCCCCAATCTGCCAGTTTGTAATCTTTGGTCCGGTGCCGTCATCACTGACCTCATACCGCTGCCAGTGTGTGGGCGTCCAGATCAGATAGACTTTTGCACTTTCCCTGAGTTTGAGATACGTGAGGCGGGGTTTCCGTGTCTTGAAGTCCCTCTCATACGCCCAGTCCAGGATGTTGATCGGAGCATATGAGGACAGGTAGGCATACACATTGTCTGTTTCTTTATGCTCGCCTGGCGGCATGTCAATAAGGACACCGGACACACCATAGGCCCCAGCCAGTTTCTGGGCATTGTTCAAGAACGCATCAAAATTGGTGCCATACAGGTCACAATTTTTCATGAACTCTATCCAGTCATCTCTCTCTAAGACCTCAGGCTTGACTTCCCGGATAGCTTTCTTTTCTGTCAGAAAAAAATTGTAAATGGATACAATATTCTGGCAATAAGGAAAGTTGAAAGCTTCGGCGATCCTGCTTTTAAAGTTCTCAGGGCTCTCCCTTTCATTCTTAATCAAAACCTCGTCAATGAAGGTCTTCCCTGCCTTAAATGCCTTGCCGAAAAAAAGCCAGTTCTCCAAAAACTTATTATGGATTGCCCCGGTCTTTTTCAGTTCTTCAACGGTCAACTTCTTTGGAATCATCTGAACTCCTCTATTTAAAAAATAATCTTCTGGCTCTTCTGCGTTTTTTTGGCTTATAGACCCACTTTAAATATTGACTCATGGAGTCACAGAGGTCGTCGTGAGGTCCATATGGAAACTGGGCCACCTGTGTTGTGAAGTCAGTCAGCCACCGTGCTCTTTCCGGGAGAAACACCCGGCCACCTTGCACGTAATCTGAGATATGCTCCATTCGAACCAATTTGGATTTATCTGGATGGATTGCTATTACAGGGATGTTGGTCTGTTGCTTCAAGACCTGGATAAGGCTCTGTCCGGACGCCGCGTCTTCTATCAGGATGGGAACCGGCCCCATGTGCCACTTCCGGTACTTGTCATGGTAAGCCTGCACCCATGTTTTTAGTTGCGGAAACTCCAGCCGCTTGGTGTCCGCCTCCAGGAGGTATTGCCTGTTCTTGTGGTATCCCCAGACGGTTAATGCACTTGGATCATTGATCTGTTCAGGCTTGTACGCGGTATCAAGGCTGATCACAATTTTTGAGAACAGCTTTAATTCGTCCGGGATGGATTGTCCGGCAATGAGTTTGTCGGCCAGGAATCGCATCTTATGCGGATCATAATCATTGAACCACGGGAGCTTGATCAGTCCACCATCTTTTGGCAGCGGGCGTTGCTGGTAGAGACTCGTCCAGTCATCCGCTTGCACGGACTGCTTGATACTATGCAACCGTTTAAGTGGATATTTTTCTGGCCACAGGGCCTCACCTGGAGCACGGCCTAAGATGTCACCTTTTTCGGCTATGGCCGGGCAATTTAAGACATGCCATTTCTCATGAGCAAGCTCATTAAGTAGGTAAGAAGCAATGTCATTAAAAGCCCATCGAGTCATGATTAATAGAATGCGTCCTTCCGAAGACCCTTCATCCGCCATCAATCTGGTGTATGCGGTGGAAGAAAACCAGTCCTCCCTTTTTCGCCTACTTGTATCACTGTTCGCGTCGGCGCGATCCTTTATAAGGTCTTCTTAAGTCCAGGACGAGGAGGTTTGCCCCACGGCCTGTGACGGCACCTCCCCAACCGACGGAGAAAAGCCCGCCCCCTTCTTTAGTCTGAAATTTTCTGGTGCCTTTTGCGTCGTTCCTAAGCACAGAACGAGGAAAAGTTTTTCCATAGTTTTCGGACATCATTAAGTTTCGAACAGCCTTTCCTACATCATCACTTCTGTCTTGGGCGTAGCTGCTAAAAATAACTTCGTGGCTGGGATTGCGCCCCAAATACCACGCTGAGAAGTATTCGGACGCCAGCATAGTCTTTCCGTGCCTTGGCGGCATGAAGATTGCAAGCCTGGTCACATCTCCCTTTTCCAGCAACTGCAAGTAATGTGCAATTAGCTTATGATGCTTGCCTATCATGTAGGAAGGCATGTCTGTTCTAATGAAAGGTAGTAGTCTGGAGTAAGCCAGATCCTCAGGTGAAAGGTCCATGGCTGCAGCGCTAACCATCAAAACCTCTCCACTTGCTTGGAGTTGATGGATATGGCGATACTTTCATCACCATCGCACACTGCATCCAGTATGTATCCATCACCCCATGGGCGGCTGCCCGTCACAATAAAAATGTCATCCGAGTGCACATCACAAGTTGGTATGTGAAACTCATCTCCGACATGAAACTTCTTGCTCATCTATTCTCCTGTTACTTCAATTAATTCAAAGTTAACGCCAATTGAATCAGTGGCCAGGGCCGCATCAATGAGGCCGTCTCGCTCCTCTTTGGTAGCAATGATTTCCTGCCTGATATCAACTCTTTCTGGTGCCCTGAGGCCCAGCATATTTATTTGTTTTTCCTGGGCTTGGAGCACTATCTCCATCCACCGGGAACTCACCCTGCCTTTGCCGTTTTTGTGCTGGCCCCAGCATTCGGCTTTGACATCCTCAAGCTCGCCCATGGTTTTCTGGAAAAAGAATTCGTAGTTGTCGGCCTTCTCTGACTGCCAAACATGCAGGGCATCTTTGATTGCCCGGGAAACTTCGGTTGCAGATATTCCGAGCTTCAGGGAGACTTCTGAATTGGTTAAGGAGGGATCTTCTTTTTTAGTTTCTAGCACCCGCCGGCGGATCTCTTCTCTCTCCATGGCCACCGGGACGTTGTTGAACTTGATGTCCTCTCCACCAGCTCGCATGTTTTCAACGATGATCCGCAGGCCTCGAACTGGCATTTTTAATTGCCCGGCAGCTTCCCGGATTGTCGTATAGGGGTATGCTGTGAAGAATTCACGGACGTCATCCTCTTCCTTCAGGGCAACAATGAGTTGATGTTCCTCTCTTATGGCCGGGAGGGTTGTCCGGGCAGCCACAACTTTTTCCAGATCCACGCCCAGCCGCTCTGCAATCTCCTCATCATCCAGGTCAGTTTCGGTAAAAAGGTTAATGGCTGTCTGTTCTTTCTGGGACTGCATCTGGGCTATTCGGTCTTGCCCTATGAGATATTTTACTTTGAGGCTGAACGGAAAAAGTGTTTCCACGGCCACCAGATAGAAGGCCAGTTCCTCTTCGGAAAGACCGGTAGCTTCCGCCAAGGCTTCAATGTCAGAGACATCATCGGCCACCAGCAGCTCCATGATGGAATCAATGATATTGCTTTTGTGCAAATATCGGGTCGCTTTCCCGATTGACATGGAGAGCATTGAGACAAAAGTTTCAGGTTCTTTCAGGGGAGCGTGATAATACACCCCGTAAAAGTTGATGAAATCCAGATAGTTCTCCATTTTTCTTAGTCTTGCCTCCAAAAAAGTTTCAAGCGTTCCCCCAAAAATTTGACATTACTTCGGTTAATTCATCAAAACTGATGAAAATGTTTGTTATTTTGCAATATCAAACTAATGAATCTAAAAGCAATTTTCAGGCGGGACGCTTGGAATAAATAAAAGGGCGGGGACCGCTTTTTTAAGCAAAAAAGGGAGAAGGAATTTGGGACTGAAAGCGATTGTGGCAAAATTGGAAGACGTTGATGAAGCACTAAGACATCTCTATCAGAAAAAAGGTGAAGTGTTCGTCTTGGACGTTTCAGGAATCGATGCTCATCCGATGGTTGCCACATTGAAAACCACGATGACAAACGAGCGGGATGCTCGAAAAGACATCGAGAAGGCCATGAAAGATCTGAAGGCCCAGACTGACGGGCTGGATCTGGCTAACCTTAAAGATATTGATCTGGAAAAGTACAACAAGGCCATGGCTGACCTTGAAGAGTTTAATAAACTTGAAAAACAACGAAACACGAAGAAGCTGACTGACAAGTCTGAATGGGAAAAACTTGAAAAACAGCTCCGGGAAGGCCATACCACTGCACTCGACGATCTTGCCATTAAGCATGGCCAGGAAGTAGACGTATACAAGACGAAGCTCAGCGAACTTGCAACTACAAAGGACCGCCAGGTCGCTGACATGCGGGCTTCCCTGGAAAACACTCTCAAAGTCGAAGGAATCGTGAGAGCCTTGGCTGAGGCTGGTGGGAATATCCCCATTTTAACACCTCATGTGGCCAAGCACGTTAAAGTCTTGCCCGACGACGCTGGAAAATATTCTTCCAGGGTTGTCGATGCCGATGGAGTCGTTCGTATCAACGACCTCGGACAGCCCATGACAATCTCCGAGCTTGTGACCGAAATCAAACAAAAGCCCGAGTTCAAGGGTGAAGGAATCTTTACAGTGAAAACACAGCAGGGCGGATCCGGCTCCGGCGGGAATCTCGGTGGCACAGATGACGCCACAAACAATCCCTGGGCTAAAGAAACCGAAAACCTCACGGAACAGGGCAAAATCTTAAAAAATGATCCTGCCAAAGCTGCAAGGCTGGAAGCCGCAGCTGCGGGATAAAAGGAAGTGTGACCTATGGTTGAAACTCTCATTGCGGACATTATTGAGCCGACTATTTTCTTGAAATATATGATGGAGCAATCCGTCAAGAACTCATCCCTGATTAGATCCGGGATTATCGTTCCTGACCCCAAACTGGACATCCTGGCAGCTACCGGTGGCCTCACCGTCAATATGCCCTTCTTCAAAGACCTGACCGGCAACTCCGAAGGCCTGTCCGATCAGAGAGAATTGTCTCTTAATGCAATCGGTTCCGACAAGGACATTGCCCGGATGCATATGCGCGGTAAAGCCTGGGGTTCTAACGACCTGGCTGCTGCCATCGCCGGTGCTGATCCCATGAAAGCCATTGCCCAGAGAGTTTCTGAGTTTTGGAACATGGATGATCAGGACCTCTTGCTGGCCTGCCTGGACGGTCTGTTTAAGGCAAATATTGCCAACAATGCCAGCGATCTTGTGCACAATGCGGCCTCTGAAGCCATGGCGGGCAGGAAAGAATGGAATGATGCGGCCCCGACCGTCATGAACCCCATTGCCATCATCGACGGTACCCAGCTTTTGGGCGATGCCAAAAAGCACTTTACCGCCATCATGATGCACTCCAAGTGCGTCACCGACTTGGTCAAGCAGGAGCTGATTGAGTATGTTCAGCCTGCTGGGGAGACCACGCTGATTCCAACCTATCTGGGCAAGGAGATTATCGAAAATGATAATTGTCCCACCAGAGAGGGCAGTACTGACGGCACTATCTACCAGAGCTTTCTCTTTGGCAAAGGCGCAATCGGCAAAGGCGAGGGTTCTGCCCCCGTCCCCGTTGAAACCGGCAGAAAGGAACTCGGTGGAGTTGACTTCCTGATCACAAGGCGGCATTTTCTTCTGCATCCCAGGGGAATCAAGTGGCAGGAATCCAACATTGCGGAAAGTACGCCTTCTTTCGAGGAGTGCGGACAGGCAGCTCAGTGGGACCGTGTGTATGAACAGAAAAATATTAGAATGGCCATGATTGAAACAAACTAATCAGGCTTAACCTATAAGCCCCGGAGACAGCAATGTTCCCGGGGCTTTTCATACACGAAAAGGAGTCCACTTATGAAAAAAGTTCACCGCTTGAAACGAAGAATGGTTATCAAAAAGAACCGGTTCTCTCAGCCGGAGGTAGAGGATCCTAAACCAAAGGCCAAACCCAAGGCAAAGGCCAAACCCAAGGCCAAAAAGGTTGCCGCCGATGTGCCGGTTGAATGATCTATCAGTCATAGTTTGTGATTCGGACACCAGGGACTTGTTCAGATTCAAAAATACTTTCAACAAAATTGGCGTTGAAGATGTTTCTTTTGAGATAAGCCCCTGGAAATTAAGTTCACGGATAATCTCACGGCGGCCTGACCTTCTGCTGATAAACACAGCGCTGCCCGGGCAAGATGCTTTTGACCTGGGCAAAAAGGTTTCAGATATCTGCCCCGACATACTGATGCTGTTTTTTTCTCCTTCTGCTACCAAGGCATTATCCTCACTCAGAACGATTGCGATGGGTGGAGTGGGTCACATACAGGGTACAAACGAGCACCGGACTGAACAATTGCTGGGGTCCTGGGTGACCGTGGCAAAAAATACACGAAATTTGAAGGAGTTCCTGTATGGCCCAAGATATGCCCAAAGCGCCTAAAATTTACACACCTGAGCATTGTAATTGGGTCCAGGTTACAATGCTCAGCTCGTTGCGGGCTGCCACAGAAACCCTTGCCCTTGTCACTAAAGGTCAGGAGGATCTGACAAACCAGGCTATCACGGATCTCTCTAAGGACATCGAAGATCTGAAGGGCCTCAAGGCCAATATTCAATCACTTCGGCTTTGGATTTATGGTGGGGTCATCACCGGCCTGATTCTGATGATCACCGGCCTGTTTAAATTTTTTTCACTATTGAAAGGAATTCCAATTCCGAAATGACAATCACACTCGATACAGGAACTTTTGAAGTTGGAAATTCACTGCTCACCTTGATAGAGGCTGAGGAATACCATCTTACCCGTGGATACACAGCCTGGACCGGCACGGACGACGATGTGGCAAAAGAAGCCGCAATGATTCGGGCCTTTGATTTCCTTGGCGTCCAGAACTGGCGGGCGGGCACCTTTACCGCTGGCATCCCTATCCGGATCAAGCAGGCCCAGGCGATTGCAGCTCTAAGAGAGCTTGCGTCCCCTGGATCAATGCAGCCGGATAGGACTGTCGGATTAAAATCAGACAGTCTCGACGGAGTTTTCACCAAACAATTTTTCGAGGATGGCGGACAGACCCTGCACACAGCCGTCCAGAACCTGATCCTCCCCTACATTGTGCGGGCTGGCATCAAGACAAGGATTGTGCGGTAATGGCAAGTCCTGATTGGTATGCATATGGCAGAGCTGCAGCCAAGGCTATGGAGGAGAGCGGCGTGGCAGCCGATGTCATGCTGTCGCAAGAAGACCCGGAGCTGTTTGATGTGGCCGCCGGGAAGCCCACCATTGTTACCGATATGTACCCTACGGCTGTCATCATTAAGAATTTTACCGTCGCAGACCAAGGCTTCGCAGACCCGGAACACCTCGAAGTAACATTCCATTCAGGCCTGGAGCCGGACACCGTCCCGGATCTTTTAAATGAAGATAATGTTCAGCTCATGATGCTCGGAAAAATTTACAAGGTTACAGAGGTTACAGCTATCAGGCCAGCCGGCATCACCATGCTTTACAAGGGTAAGGCCAAGGAATCCGAGGTTCTATAATGCCATTAAGTTTCGGTGAACAGCGGAAAAAATGGATTGAAAAGCAAAAGCAGCGGGTTGCTGCAAAGCAAATAGAAATGGCGGAGTATGCCATGGAGGTTCTATTCGAGGAGTCTCCTCATACGGATGACGCCCTCTTTGCTGAAGGCGTCTATGACGCCTCTCACAAAATAAGCATCAACGGCTCTCCTGTCGGTGGCCCTGAAGGGCCAACCGGGAGCAGGGTTGGTTCCCATGCGATCATAAAAGCGGAGAAAGCCAAGGCCAAGATGATTGAGGCAGGGGACACGGTTACTATCAAGAATACATCCGGCCATACTGCTGATGTTGAGTATGGGGCACCGACGGCTAAGACCTGGAAGAAAGAGGGATACCACCCTTTTGCTAAGGCCCTGGACAGAATAAAAAGGAAATATGGCAATGTCCTTAAATAATGCACGGATCAATATAAGCACTCTGCTGGAAAATGAATGGACTGAAACCAAGGTCGTCGATGAGATGTCCGATGCCGGGAACAAGCTTCTGGAACAAGCCTCCCCCTGGATATACAGCTACATAAAGTGGGGAGCCCAGACTCAAAAGGCCCGCGCGGGAGATTCCGTGTATGAATCTACATCGGGCATTGTGAACATCCGCTTATATGTCAGGATTAAGGACGGATCTGCTGTCAGGGAACAGTTGACAGACAAGCTCTTTGACCTGTTCCGGTTCAAGCAAATTCTCGGGGTAGTTATCAAATCAAAGGCTGTTGTCAATAGCGGCAAGGACGGCGGATGGCAGATCCGGCATATAGCAATTTCGTTCAGGCTGAGGAGCTTTCATTCTCCCGAATAGAATTGTTCCCCTAAAAAGTTGAAAGTCCTTCGGTTAATCAAATACCTTCTCTTTAGTTTTTCCCAAACTACGGCCAAAGGCCACCCTTAATCCTTCCGGACGGAATGATTGAGTCATAAGCTTTCCAGTGTAGGAGAAAATATCCATGACTATTATTGCGTCTTCTAACTTCACAAACCTTGCAATCACAGAAGAGGTTGACTACGGGAAGGTTTTGGGCTCTGATGCCATGCGGTATCTGCCCTTTACCGGTGAGTCTCTTCAATACACCAAAGAATCCATTTCCTCAAACAATATCAATTCATCCAGGCAGGTTTCGGATGTGATCCAAACGGGTTTTGACGTATCTGGCGGCATTGATATTGAGCTTGCTGCAAAAACCTTCGACAAGCTGATGGAGGGTGCAATGTGGCAGCGGTGGGGCATTGCTTCACAGCTCGTTCTGACATTGACCATAGACGCTGATGCCAGGACCATTTCTGCTTCTGGCGGCACACCCTTTGCCAATATCGTTCCTAGCCAGTTTATTCAGCTGAAGAACATGGCTCAGCCCGAGAACGCTCAGGTTGTCCAGGTAGAATCCAGGAGTGATACTCAGTTGACAATTGAGCCGTCATACACCCTGGAGGATGAAGCTGATACCGTCGATGCGCTCGTGAACGCCTGCATGATACGGAATCCCAGTGACGGAGCCAATTCGGAGAGGATTTCCTATTTCATTGAAAAAACCTTGTCTGATATGACCCCAGCCCAGCGGTTTAGTTATTCTGGCTGTATGGTTAATAGCTTTTCTGTATCAGCCCAGGCCAGAGCGGTTCTGACCGGTTCTTTCGATTTGCTTGGCCAGATGTCTGAAAGTTATACAGACGGCACCAAGAGTACGGCACCTGTTCTGCAGTCTGTCGGAGCCAACATCCTGAACTCTGTGTCCCATGTAGGCCGAATCATGGTTGACGGGATGGACATGAGGGAATCTGGGATTTATTTCCAGTCCTTGGACTTCACCGTCTCGAATAACCTTCGGGGTATTCAGGGCGTCGGCCAGGCCGGAAATATAAGTGTGTCACCGGGAAAGCTTTCTGTCAGCGGGGCAATGAATACCTATTTTGCGGATGACGACATGTACCAGAGATTCGTGTCTGGTGCTGAGTTCACCCTTTCCTATGAGGTTCTGGATGAGAACGGCGAGGGGTATATTTTCTACTTCCCCCGGGCCACCATCTCCAGTGCCCAGATGAGTGCATCCGGCAACGACCAGGACCTTGTTGAAAACATGTCATGGAGTGCCTTGATGGACCCCGTGACTGGAACCTCAGTGCAGATTGACCGCTTCCAGGCAGACTATTCGACTGCCCCGGATGGACCAACAGTCTTCACCGGCTAAATAAAAAATCCGGTGGGTTTTGGGGGCCGCCCCGTCGTCCATGTAATTCCCACCGACCAACTTAATAAATGACGGGGCAAATATTAAATAACGGGGAGAAGTACACATGGCAACACCTAAATTGAATCTCAAAGCAGTAAAAAAAAGTTACGGAACAGACCTGAAAGCCGAAGTTGAAGGAAAATGGTTTCCGTTGGCAATGATCGATGGCGTCGAGGTCAAAGTGGCCCGGGGCGGTAATCCGAACTACAAAAAAGCACTCCGCAGGCTCTATAAACCCTTTGAACGCCAGATCCGCAGGAACAAACCGATCTCGCCTGTTGAGGAAGATCGGATCCAGTTGGAGTTGCTGGTCGGCACATTGCTCCTTGATTGGAGAGGGATGCCCTCAGAGGTAAAAGGTGTGGAAGTGCCTTTTTCCAAAGAGGTGGCCCGGGAGCTGCTTGGCGACCCTGAACTCAAAGAGCTGAAGGATGAAGTCGTCGGCTTCTCTGAGGAGTTCGAAGCTTTCCAGATCGAAGATGACGAGGTGCTGGAAAAAAACTAACGGATTGCGCCGTCTTTGCAGCCAAGGGCTCCTCAAAAGCAAAGGGGTTCTTGGCTGACTTACAAGAGGATGGCGTATTTATTAAGGAGTTGGAAGAAGCCCCGGAATTGTTTTATGAAGCCGTTCCCTTTTGGGAGGCATTCACTGAACTTTCTTCCTCACGGCAATCAGGTTTTGGCCTGGGAGGGATTCCATTCTCCGAAATAACCGACTGGCTGAATGAAAATGATGTTTTCAGCCTGGAGCAGCGCAACCGATACCGGCGTTTCATCAACGCCACGAACAACGCCTTTGCGAACACCAAGAATGAGAGCAGCGGTGATAAGAAAAAGAAGACAGTGAAACGATAGCAGGGACGGGGCAACCTTGTCCCTGCTTTTTTATATAAGGAGAGCCGGCATGGATGATACGCTGAAAATTGGCATTGATGGTGACGAAGGCCTCAGGAAATTAGGGCAAATTAATAACGGCATTGATGCACTTGGAACTTCCGCAAAGTCCGTAAAAACAACGGTAAAATCATTAGCCACCGCTATAAAAGGTCTTTCACAGGAAGTGAGCATCGATGTGGCAGCCAAAGGCGTCCGGGAAGCCGATGCGGCGATAAATGCTGTGGCAGAGAAGTCTCGTGTTACCTACATCGACATTGATATAGAACGGTACAAAGATCAGTTGAAGGCTATGGGGAGAGCTGAATCTGAGGTACGGAAGCACAACAGGAGAAGAAGGGAGTTAAATGATGCCTTCAGTGCGATGCCAGCCAAAGATGTAGCTGCGGAAAGGGCTCACTGGAACAGAGAGTTTGCTGACCGTGACAAGAGGAATGCGAGGGCTGCCAGGCAAGATGAGATTGTGAAAGAGAAGGCTCGTAAGAAAGATTTGGCCGACTTGGAAAATCACCTTGATGCCGTTGAGAAGAGGAGGGCCAATAGCAGGGGAAGACGGCAAGCTGCTATCAAAACAAACATGGCTGAGATTGCGCAGCTCCGTGCTCGTGAGGCCAACCAGGAAATGCTAAAAATCAGCAACCCAGGCGGGGGGCGTGATCTTGCCGCAGAGGCTCGTAAGAAGAGGTATATCCCTCAGAACCTCCCCGAGCTACACGGCAAGCCACCCACAACTGGGCATGGCCCAGAGCCCGTTGTGGAGTTGACAGAAGAGATGAAGAAAGCCAACGCCCATGCAGAGTGGCAGCGTGAAATCAGGAAAACAACTCCCCTGTCCAAGACAATAGGATTCCAGAAAGCCATGGCAGATGGGATTGAAGGCCCGCAAAAAGACAAAGAGGATAAGGCCTATCGGAAAAGACTCAGGGATGACAACCGGGAGGCCAATGGCGGGAACCGATTCCGTTCTTCAGGTGGTGGCGGTGGTGATGATATGGCCATCGGCCAGATGCCTCAGAACGCTCTCATGGGAAGGTTTGCACAGTGGGGCATGATGGCTTCTGGAGCTGCGGCTTCCATCTTCCTTGTCCAGATGATAGGCCAGCAGCTTGGCAACTTGATGGATATCTTAATGAAATGGGAAGATGCCGTTGATAAAGTGACAGAGAGCTTTGTCATGACGGACACTGAATCTAAAAAAATGTCAAAAACAATCAGGGCATATTCTCGGCGTTTGGGTATTTCCCAGGCAGGCGCTGCAGAGGCCGTGGGTGCTGCCGGGCGGTATGGCTTGGAAGGGGGCTCTGGCAATGTCGCAACTCTGCATAGCCTGCAGAAGTCTGACATGATTGCAGATTACAGGGAGGCTGCTATGATCATGTCTTTGGCTGGTACCAAATTCGGAGATAACGCCGCTACACAGTATCTCAAAAGGGGGGAGGCTGATGGCCGGAAAGGAGATGAGGCTGGAAGTTTCGGGTTCGAGTGGGAGGCGTTGAAAGGTGCTGGCACAGAGGCCATGATCCATGTTTTCAGCGGAAGGGATATTGAATATGGTAAATCCCTCACTAAAACCATGATGCAGATTTCTAAGTGGACCAACGCCAACAGGGATTTTCTGGGTACCGGATTTGATGCGGTAGTTTTGAGTCTGAAAGCTTTCTATGAAGTCCTTGAGATCGCGTTGCCTGCCCTGGCAGCGTTCTCGGCATACTTTGTGGTAAGCAATTCTATGAAGATGTTCACCTGGGGATTGGACGGGATTGCAGCCGCTGCTGGCAAGTTGACTGGTGGCATCGGGACCCTTGGTGCAGCGATTGGACAGAAAGCTGGGGGGCTGAGATGGGCAATGGATGGTTTGGGCGCCACGACGGCTGCCTTGGCCCCTGGCTTGTGGGCTGTTGGTGCGGCTTTTGCGGCCTGGGAAATAGGCTCGGCGGTTGCCGACGTATATAGGCTTAATTCTGCCCTGAGAGAGGCCAAGGAGCTTAGCAAGGGGGATGTAGCTGATATGTCCGATGCCCAAGTCAGCGTGAATATCAATAAAAACGAAGGGTGGATCAGATCTCTTGAGGACAAACGATTCATTCTCGAACAACAAAGAAAAAATGCGGCTATGGATGACGGAGGGACGTCCAAGGCAATGAAGAAATACGGCGTCATGGGAATGATGCTGCAAGCTAAAAGTCCAAAGCAGAAGGGTCCCGATTTGGCCGAGGAGATTAAAAGGTATGAGAAAAAGATAGAAGAATTCGAGGCTGCAAACCGGATTCTCAATGAAAAAGAGGCAGCCTCCATGAATCTCAACCTCCCAGACAATGTGCCATCCGTGAAGGAGTGGGCTGCCGGTCTTGAGAGGGTCAATGCCGAGATGGGCTTCATGCCCGCTCAGCTCTTGAAGATCAAGAGGGCATATAGGGAAATCGACTTTGATAGCTTGGCTGCCGCTGCTGGCGGACCGTTCACTCCTGCCCCGCAGCTTGCTGCAGCCATGCAAGCACAAACGGATTTTGCAGATGTTTTGGCCAGTGATCCCAAGGCTGCTGGTAAGCACAGCACGGCCAAGACTCAAGCCTCTTTGGATGCGAATGGGTTTACCCAGTTTGAGAGCAAAATTTTCGATCTGAATGCCATGAAAGCAGAGCAGGAATCGCAGTATGGTGACAATCCTGCCGAAAACGCAAAGATTAGCAACACCATTGCCGGGCTTAATACACAGCTTGATGTCCTGGCCACAAAGAATGGAGCCGACAATCTCAATAAGTTGGCAACTTCCCTTCACGGCCTGAAGGATGCTGTAAAGCAAATGGATATGACTGCCTTCCAGAAAGAAATCTATGCAATCGACAAGATGGATGGCGACACCTCCAAATTGAAGACTGAGAAAAATGTTTTGCTCACCGATAAGCTCAAAAAGGGTTACCTAAGGATGCAAGGTAAAAACCCGGATCTTAAGGGGCAAAAAGAAGACATCAAAGGGTCTTTCCTTGACCAGGAAATCAAGGACGGGTTGGTAGGCCACCTGGACTCAACCGAGAAACTAAAAGGGCTTGAAGTCCAGCTCAATGCTGAGAAGGCAAAGGGGCTTGAGTATGCAACTGCCCGGTCAATTCAGTTAGAGAGGGATATAAAAAACGAGAAGGCCCTGGATAAATGGAAGAACCTCCACAAAACAGACCAGGTGACTTATGACACTGCCAAGGCATTTAATGATGAAAAGGCTAGGTCTGATATCCGCCTGACCGGATACAGCCAGGAATCGCTGAAAGGCAACCTCCAGTCTACCAATCAGGGCTTCCTGTCAAAAGGAGAAGCCAAAGCCAAGCAAGATACCACCCTGGAGAAGCTGTTCAGGAAGATTAACGCCCTGCCTGATGATAAATATTCAGATTCAGCGAAGCAGGGCATGAAGGACCAGGCCCAACAAAATCAGGTTAGAGAAACTCTTAATGATGTAAACAAATCATTTTTGCAGTTCTCCACTATGGTTGACAAAGCTTCCGGGCGAGGTATGTCGGAGGACACAGAGAACACGCGCAAGGATTTGGTAGCCTCAAACGTACGGAAAATGCAGGAACAGAATGTAGATTTGGATGCAATCCAAGGATATGAGAGGTCTACCCTGTTTGATATTGATCAGGAAAAGAGATCTGTCAACTTCGAGGCCTGGGAGCAATACTATTCTGACCAGCATGTCATGACAGCCGAGCATTATAAGAATGAAAAGGACATCATTGCTGAGAATTACGCTGCCAACCAGTCAAAGATGGGGGAGCATTTGGCTGCCCTTCTCAAAAAGGAAGAAGAATACCAACGGGCCAAGAAAAACCGGCGGGCTCTGCCTCTGGGCGAGGATATGGCAGTTGCCGGAAAAACTGTCGTGGACGGCTTGACGGACTCTTATAAGACCCTTGGTGAGATGGCAGAACGGACTATGACGAAAGCCTTTAGTGGCACGGCGAACGCCTTGACCAGCATGATCATGGGTACCAAGGATGCTAAGGAAGCCTTCAAGGATATGGCTCGCAGCATCCTGGCTGATCTGGTTAATATGATCATCAAGCAGGAGCTGTATAACATGATCGTGGGCCAATCAGGATCCCCGGGTGGCGGCGGTGGCGGTTGGCTGACGCAGGGTCTCAGTTTCCTTGGCAACGCAATGTTTGCCACTGGAGGTGTGTCCCGTGGAATCAGCGATTACAGCAACCAGATTGTCAGCTCTCCGACATTCGTTCCTGGAGGCAGCCGGGTGACCGCATATGCCAAAGGCGGCAGTCTCTTCGGCGAGGCAGGGCCAGAGGCCATCATGCCATTGTCTCGGATGTCCTCAGGCAACCTTGGCGTCGAGGTTGGTGGCACTGGCGGGGGGAACAGCGTTCCGAACATTGAAATTCGGATCGAAAACAATGGCAAGGCGGTTAGCGCAAAACAAAAAGAGATGAAGTGGGATGCTTCACAGAATAAGTTTATCTGTGGAATAATCCTGGAAGCGGCCACCAAGAACACTGGGGACTTCCGGACAGTCCTGAAAGGAACTTTGTCCGTATAATAACCTTTTTAGAGGGACAATATTTGCAAATTGATCGGTTTGTTTTGCAAGTATTGTCTCATGGCTAATTTTCCCAACATAGCACCGCCCAGCGGTTTCTCAGAAAAGACACTTACGCACCGGACGAAGAAGAAGTCTGACTCCGGGCACACAAGGCTCCGGCCTAAGGGCAGTAAACCCAAAAAAGAGTTCACTCTTGATTGGGAAGTCATAACGTCGGCCGACAAGGCCACTCTTGATGTCTTTTTCGATACTTATCAGGCACTTGATTTTGTCTATACCCACTTTGAGACTGCTGTTTTATATACCGTTTTCTTTGAAGAAGATGACTTGGACTTCACGTATGTCACAGACGGATATTGGCAAATCAAGCTCACCTTGGCGGAGGCCTGATATGCCATATCCACTTTCCGAAGAAGCAATTAGGGACAAAAATAAACTCAGATCTGATGTCGTGTGGATTGATTTCCTGGAAGTTATTTATCCGGGCGAGGATACAATTCGAGTATGTTCCGACAATGACTACGTGACCTGGGCGGGACATGAATGGACCCCAGTGGCATTCACAGCTCCTGAATTAGAAGAAACCAAGGACGCACAAATCTCAGAAGCCAAGATATCATTTTATGATATCACCCAGGAAATTACTCCGATCCTCGACCGGCACAGCGGCGGGAACGGGGCCATTGTCAATTTTAGCACGGCCCTCTCTTCACGGTTGGACAATCCTGTCCCGGAAAGAACCGATTCAATGGAGATTGTCTCCACTTCCATCAATGGCCAGTCGGTCATATCCATCACGTTGGGTGCTGAAAACCTTTCCAAGCAGCGAGCAGCTGTAAATCGGTATCTCAAAAACAATTGCCGCTACCCAAAATTCAAAGAAGGTGCCTGTCGGTATGTTGGGTCTGCAACTGAGTGCAATAAAACTTTTGCTCAATGTCGTAAATTTAAACAACAAAGGCGATACGGCGGCATGCCTGCCATGGGCAACTTAGGATACAAAATATGACAAATAAAGTGAATTACAACGATCTGATCGGCCTGCCATTTATAGACGGCGGTACCGGACTGACCGGAAAGAAACCGGGTGGCTTCGATTGTTACAGCCTTGCCAAAGAAGTCTATAAGCGGAACGGTATATCTCTTCCAGAAATAAACATCTCTGTCACTGCCTGTTGCCAAGTGTCTCAGCAAGAGCTTAATGAGAATCTTGCCAAAGAGTGGCACCGGATCGAGAGGCCGGAGCCCTTGTGTGGGGTTCAGATTTATTCGAGTCTTCATGAATACGCAAATCACATAGCAACCTATTTGGGTTTTGGCAAAATAATCCATATTTCCATAAAAACGAATGTCATCATCCAACGCCTGGCAGATTACAACCCAGCAAAAATAGAGGGCTTCTACAGATATGTCGGTTCTTCTTTATAAAATACCCAGTCCTCTCAACCTTGATATCAGGAAAAAAGAGGTACATGAATTTGTTCCTGGCCAGAGCCTGGCCACCTACATCAATGATGTGCCGACAGACGACCCAGATATCAAGTTCGTAGTCTCAGTTAATGGCCATGCAATCACCCAGCCTTATCACTTAGTCGTCCTGGCAGATGGTGACAAGATTGCAGTCGCCCCGAAGACTGGTGTTACTGCCGCTGCAGCTTTTGCTACCTGGGCGGTGACTTCTTTAACATCCGTTGCTGCTTTTAGTAGTTTGGCCGCCCTGGGAGCTTATAGCCTCGGGGCCTTGGCTCTTTACGCAGTCTCTTTCGTTGCTGCAGCACTCGTGATCGGCTTTGGTATGAGTATGCTTGCCTCGGCCCTCGGGCCTGATATTCCAGATGGTTCTTCTGGGGACACATCTATTGACCCGGCCTTTGGGTGGGGAACTTTGCAGCAAACCATGAATGAAGGCACTGCAATCTCGTCACACTACGGAGTGAACCGAGTTGCAGGCCACGTCATAAATCAGTTTGTGAAGGTAACCGATGCTACAAATACTGCACTCGTGGCAGCCGAGGCGGATCTGAACGAGGTTCGGGAGGCCGCCCATCTTGATGGCGACGTTTCTATAGTGGAAGCCGCCCTCATCGCATCTAAGCAAAAAATAGTTGATGATCTGGTTGCTAAGGCAGCCTCGGGGCCGGCCGAAGAGACACTTTTTATCCAGATGGGGCTCACTGATCATGAGCTTTCTGAGATATCGGACGTCGAGATAAACGGGCAGCCATTTAACTATTACAAGGATTGCACAGTCCAAACACGCTTGGGAACTTTGGACGACGCTGCGATGGGCGGTTTCGGTGAACTTGTAACACAAAATGATGTCGGCTCAAAATTAAGCCAATACTCTCCAATCCTTAAGCAGACACAAGGGCAGTGTGAAAAGATCGAAATAGTTTTCACTGCACCGTCCGGTTTTTTTTATAGCAATGATTCTGGCGGCTTGGATACGAGGTCCGCAGAGTATGAGATCAAATATCGAGTTGTTGGAGAGATAAATTGGTCGACCCATGTGACAGGCAAGGTGTGGTCTGGGAAGACGACAGAGTCACAAAAACGAGTTGAGGTTATTGATAACCTCCCTCTCGCTCAGTATGAACTATCGGTGATGCGGCAGAACAGTGCAGTAGATAGTTACAAGGGGAACTCTGATATCCTGCTTTCATCATTGCAGGAGATCGTGAAAGAAGAATTGACCTATCCTGGCCTCTCCAAGTATTCAGCGACCTTGGTAGCAACGGATCAGCTTTCTGGCGGGATGCCGTCATTCTCATGCATCACGAAGAGACACACTGTGCAGGTCTTCGACGAAGATGAGGGCCAGTGGGTTCCTAAATCAGCTATTAACCCTGCCTGGATATGCTATGACATGATCAGCAGACATGTGCCATACTCCAGGATCCTATATTATGAATTTGCTGAGTGGGCAGGCTTTTGTGATGAGGACGTTTCGGCCGAAGGCGATGAGTACGAGGCCAGGATCGTTTGCAATACTATTATCTCGGGCGGCAATGTATGGGATCAGATGCAAAGGATCGCAAAGATCGGGCGTGGAGCAGTTATCCAAAGAAACTCCAAGTATGGCGTTTTTATAGATAAACAAGACGATCAGACCTCACACATGTTCACCATGGGGAATATTGTCGAGGGCACATTCAGTATTCAGTATCTTGTCCAGAAAGATCGGGCCACGGCCATTGAACTTGAATATACAGACCCCGACCGTGATCACTCCAGACAGATCGTGACAGTATATTCCGACGATTATATTAATGGGGATGCTACTGCAAAAAAAGCCTCTGTCTCCTTTGCGGCAGCTCTTCCTCAGAAACAGGTTGTGCGGGAGGGTGTTTTCCGGATCAACTCCAATAAATATCTGGTCCGGGTCATAGCCTTTGATGCATTCCTTGATGCCGCTGCCTGCGTGACAGGCGACATCTTCGATTTTCAGCATGAGACAATTAATTTTCTCAAGTCTGAGGCCAGTGGCGTTCTTGACGGTGCTTGGTCCGACTCCAATGAAGATGAGATCGGTACCGCATATGTCACCTTGGATAGAGAGGTCATGTTGACCGAGGGAGAGGTATACAAGATCCGGGTACGCCTTGGGGATGATTCATTCGTCGATAAGACCGTGGACATGACAAAAATCTCGGACTTTTCAGTCCCACTGCAAACCATCCCTCTGACACAGCCCTGGGCAACAACCCCAGACGATGAGTGCATCTATGCTTTCGGCCCGGCAGCCACAGCTCTTAAGAAGTATAGGATTATCTCTGTGACGAGGAAGGATGAGGGCATCCGGGCGATCACTGCTCTTGAATATATTGAAGAGGTCTACACTGAAAATGACGGCCTCGTAATTGATGAGCCGTATTGGGAAAAGGCCAGGCAAGAGGCTATCAATGTTACCGTTGATGAGGTCTTGATGTACTCTAAAGACGGGAATATGATCTCAAGCCTCAACGTAACCTGGGGCAAGGCATACTCAGCGGCTTCCAGCACTTGGGATATTTGGCTCAAAGATACAACCGCCGGCACAGCACCAATAAAAGTCGGTGCAGCACAAAACACCCAGTTCAGTATCACATCGAATCTTATCCTTGGGCATGAATATCAGATCTATGTTTCCCTCACCACCAACGGCTTCACCGATACAGGAAAAAATTCTAATACCATCCTCATTGAGGGAAAGCTTGCTAAGCCCTCGGACGTCGCGGCCTTCACCGGGCGATGGGATCCAATGTACCGGGCTGTCCATTTTTCTTGGTCAGCCATTTCCGACATCGACTTGGACTATTATGAAATCCGAGAGGGCAGCACATGGGAGGGTGGAGTTAAGGTATCTACCGCCGGAAAAGCTGATACGACAACGACAATTTATATTGCCGAGGGCGTTTCAGAAGCGAAAATTTATCGGATCAAGGCAGTAGACACCTCTCGGGAAGAATCGGTCACTGCCGCCGCCGCCGTGGTTCCCATTGACACTTCCGACTGCGCCCTGGCTGTTCCTGGGGATCTTTCCCTGCTCAGCAACTCAACAATCACATCTGACGGCAGGAACGCCGTAACGCTCCTGGCCGTTTGGAACGGTGATTCAGAAATTGCCGACGGTTTCCATCATTATAACATCATGCTTGAAAATATGGCTGTGGGCAAGAGATCAATGTTTTCCACAACCGAACGTGAATACCAGTGGGATCTAATGCCAAACAAGCAGTACGGTGTGATGGTTCAGGCCGAAGACCGTGGAGGAAACACCACGGCCTGGAGTAATGCAGTTTTGCATACAACGGTTAAGGACACAAGTCCCCCTGCAGCTCCAACCTGGCCCGCCGAGGATTTTGCCATCCCTGGATTTAAAGTGATCGGTTTGCGCTGGGAGGCCAACACAGAATATGATTTCTCCCACTATATTCTTGAGAGATCAACAACCGCTGATTTTTCTGCTAACATCACTGTATTGGGCGACCCTGGCGGCAACTTCAAGGCCGACACGGCTGGGCTTGAAGTAAGCACTAAATATTTTTATCGGATCATGGCCGTTGATACCTCTAAAAATGAATCAGGATATAGCTCTATCCGGTCAGAAACTACTTTGCTGATTGGTTCTCAGGACATTGCCTATGATGCAATCATTGCAAACCACATCAATGTGACCAACCTGGCCGCCATCAAGGCCGACCTGGGAACAATCATTGCCGGCCGCCTGCAGAATGGAGACAATACAACCTATTTCGATCTGACGAACGACCTCCTGCGGCTTGGCAACCGGCTGGTGTGGGATGGGGTCAACCTTGCAATCAATGGCTCGGTCACCATCTCGTCCGGCAGCTCCGGATATAGTAATTTTGATGACAAACCTACGAGTCTCGAAGATATCAACCAGGAAGAAGACAACACCCTCACAAACAGTATTGAAACGTATTTTTATCCATATACCCCAACGACAGAAACCGTCCCGGCTCAATTGTGGAGTACGGTAGACGCAAAGCATGGGCATCTTGGGGATCTGTTCTATGATAGCTCAACCGGCCTTGCTGGAAGCGGCCGGGGTTATCGGTGGAGCTATCAGGATAGCACGTATCAGTGGGTACAGATCCAAGATCACGATGTCGTCAAAGCCCTGGCCGCTGCTGCCACTGCCCAGGATACAGCGGATGGTAAGAGAAGGGTTTTCCTTCCTGGGTCAACTCCGGTGCCGCCGTATGATGCCGGGGATCTTTGGGATGCCGGTGGGACTGATGGCCTGAAGCGGTGTCAGACGGCCAAGGCCAAGGGTGGGGTATTTTCCGCCAGTGATTTTACTTCCG
>PJEL010001217.1_pt1 | contig 27070 bp, 25 predicted proteins | sample 1853271 | NCBI WGS metagenome assembly PJEL01 (sample SAMN08108733, study PRJNA415343) | Invertebrate metagenome, whole genome shotgun sequencing project. | host: Globobulimina | place: Sweden: Gullmar Fjord | collected 2015-08
ACAAGTCATATTCACATTGCCCCGACCCCAGATCATATTAATGCTGTGCGTATTCCGGCAGGCCGTGCGGATCTTCTGATCGGCTGTGACATGGTTGTTGCGGCATCCTACGACTCTCTTGCCAAACTGGATGTTGGAGTGGCTAATGCTGTCGTCAACGCCCACCCTGCCCCCACAATGGACTTCACCCTGAATCCCGACGCGCCTTTCCCTGTCAAAGAGACGCTGAATCACATTCAGAAAGCTGTTGGTAAAGATGCGTGCCATATGGTTGAGGCCAGTGAAATAGCAACAACTTTGATGGGGGATGCCATTGCAACGAACCTCTTCATGATGGGTTTTGCCTTTCAAAAAGGATTTATTCCGCTTTCCTTTGAAGCCCTTATGCGCGCTATTGAACTTAATGGTGTCGCCATTGATGCTAACAAGAAAGCCTTCGCCTGGGGCCGGGCCATGGCTCACAATCCTGAAGCTGTTCTCGAAGAAGTTTCCAGATTATCCGGTCCTGTTGATATTCAGGCACCGACAGAGGATCTGGAGGAAATGATCTCCCGCAGAACGGCATTCCTTGAAGAATATCAGGACCCAAAATATTCAGCCAGATACCAGGAGCTTGTTCGCAAAATCCAAAAAGAAGAGACTTTGAAATCTGCTGGCAAAACGGATCTCACTGAAGCCGTAACACGCTCTCTTTTCAAGCTTATGGCGTATAAGGATGAATATGAAATTGCTCGCCTGTACACTCAAACCGGCTTTATGGACAAGATAGACCGGATGATGGAAGGGGAATATCAGATTAAATTTAATCTTGCCCCACCACTTTTGGCGAAAAAGGATACTGACACCGGCGAACTTCAGAAGAAAGAATACGGTCCATGGATGATGAAGGCTTTTAGCACCCTCGCCAAATTTAAAGGACTTCGAGGTACGGCACTGGATATCTTTGGATATTCAGCAGAACGTAAAGAGGAACGCCGTCTTATTTCTGAATTTGAAAAAACCATTGAGGATATTATCGGCAATCTTACTGCGGATAATCACATTGTTGCTGTCGAGCTTACTACGCTTCCCATGAATATAAGGGGATTTGGCCACGTTAAGGAGAAAGCGATCAAGTCTTACCGCGCTGAGCGAGAGCACTTGATAAGCAATTTTCACAATCCCGCCCCTCACGCAGAAGCTGCTGAATAAGTCACACTAAAACCAATTGGCTCCTTATTAAGGGGCCAATTGGCTCTCGCAGAATTGTTATTCTCCGACTATTCCAAGATAGATAAGGAGAGAATACATGCTTGAATTGCGCCCCGATTGCGAAACCTGCGACAACGATTTGCCAAATGGTGGCCCGGACGCTTTTGTCTGTACTTTCGAATGTACATTTTGCGCTGATTGCACATCAAACACACACCAGGACATTTGCCCTAACTGTGGCGGCAATTTCGTTTTAAGACCAACACGCCAAGCATCCCTTTTGGAAAAATTCCCACCGAGTACAAAACGGGTCTTGAAAAAGACCTAGGATGCACCGCTCGTTATCGCGCTAATCTCTTCTGCAACTGTAATCTGGCTATTTTTTGTTGGCTCCACAGGTTGGTTTTCGATTTTTTCCTGTTGCGTTTCTTCTTCATTAAAAAGGGGCGCAAGGCCCTGCATCATTGTCCGGATCATATGGGCGGCTTCCATATTGAGGTCAACTTTCTCCTGATCACCATCAGCCGCATTCTCATGACGCTTTGCCGCCGAGATTAACAGGTGTTTCACCTCCTGTTCAGACAACACTCCCTTTCTCACACATTCCTGTAAAAGAAGCTCTGTAAGTGTCAGGGCAACAAAACCGGCAGTTTCAACAGAAAAACTCTGCATTTCTCCTCTTCACGCAAAAAGGCCGGACCTCAAATGTGAAATCCGACCTTTTGCACTTAATACGTGAAATTCTTATTTCAAGTTTTACTCAGCTGGAACAGCTACCCATTCACCTGCAAGGGATAGATATTCAGAACCGTCTTTACGATAAAAGCTCTCTGCACCGGCGTCTTTCAATACTTTCAGCATCACGGGCAACGGCTGATTGTCCGCTTCGAGTTTTGTAATGACTTTTGCAGGAGACAATTGATCCAGAAGTTCAAACGGACCTTTCGCCCAACCAAATCCCCAGCGCATTGCTCGGTCAATATTTACAACATCATCAGAGATTTCAGGAACAAGTTCTGCAGCATAGAGAAGCGTGCCGCCCAGGATATCCCAGACAAGTTGCCCTTCAGCGTCATCCTTGAAAAACACACTTTCTGTTTGATGATCAGCTTCAAGAGCAATTTTTTTAGCTGTGCGCCAGTCTTCGTTTGTAAGATCGAAGATCTCTTTTGTCTTGGTGCCATCTTCAGCGATATTCAGACGGTAAAAACCACCTTTGGCTTTGCGGCCTAATTGACCGCGTTCCAACATGGCTTGTTCAACTGATGGGAATGATGTGAATGCCCGTCCAACATCGGCGGCGGGAAGATTAACATTCAGGTTCTTTCCAACCAGGTCCATGATATCCAATCCGATAAGATCGATCAGGCCATATAAACCGGTCGGAGGCAGTCCAACAGGCTTGCTGAGAAGCGCATCCACCGTCTCCATCGGCATGCCAGCCTTTAACGCGGCTTGTGCTTTATGTAAGCCTGAAAGCATAAAGAAACAGCCAATCCGGTTGCCAATGAAATTTACAGTATCCTTGGCATAGACAACACCTTTACCAAGTTTGTTCCCGCAAAAATCGGCCAATGCATCTGTCACGTCCTTAGTCGTATCTTCGCCCGGGATCAGCTCCATAAGACGCATGATCTTCACTGGATTAAAGAAGTGAGTAACAACAATGTCTTTGCGAAGCCGTTCTGGCATCCCTTCCGTGATATCTTTCAGCGGTATACCGGATGTATTTGTTGAAATAACAGATCCGTCTTTACGAAGAGGTTCCAATTTTGTGAAGAGATCCCGTTTTACGTCCACATCTTCGACAATTGCTTCACAAATCCAGTCATAATCAGCTATTTTTCCAAGATCTTCATTGAATGAGCCAAGAGAAATTTTATCTGCGGAAGCCGGATTTTCAAAAGCTGGCGGGCGGATATTCTTCATCCGATCAAAGGAGGCTTCTGCCGCAGCTAAAGTTACATCCAGCAACAAGACATTTGCACCTGCATCGGCAGATGCCGCCGCAATACCAAGTCCCATAGTGCCGCCGCCCAGGACTGCCACTGATTTCACTTCTCTTGTCATACTATACCCTCAAGAAAAAACCGACCTAACGGTCGCATTAAATTTGCTGTTGCTGAAATAGCATTTGAGGGCGATGAATTAAACAAAAATGTTGTGGGTAAGCCTTACGCTGCGTCCCGTTTGGTATCTTTGCTGCCGAAAACGCTGAAAGTTGCATTGGTCCGTGCTACTAGTTTTCCATCTGCGGTCACAAGGCATTGCGCAAAACAAAGCGTCCGGCCCGTCTTAATCACTTCGGTATCGAATAATATCCATTGCCCGGTTCGTGCGGTTGAGACGAAATCCGTTACAAGATTAACAGTCACCAATCCGGGTTGAGCCTTTAGCACGATACCGCAGGACAAGCCCATTGCGTTATCACTTAAGGCTGCGATTAAGCCGCCATGAACAAATCCTCGACTATTCGTATGGGGAGCATCAGCAATAAGCCCCAATTGCACACGATCTTCAAGAACCTGAGAATAAAGAGGCTCCCACGGATTTGTGAAATTGCTTTTTCGAAAATGAGGGTCAAACCCTTGTGGTACAGACATGTTCTTTTCCTTTCCATAGCCGTTATTATGATTGTTTTTCTATAGACCAGTCACTATAATAAAGATATTGAAAGCATTGCAAGGATTATTAATGGCTTCTCCAAATTCAAAGCATCACAAACAAGCCATTATACAAACAGCTATTCGCCTGTTTCGCCGCCAAGGATATGCAGCGACTGGCCTCAATGAAATCCTGAAAATCAGCAAAGCTCCCAAAGGATCTCTTTACTATTACTTCCCCGCTGGCAAAGAGGAATTGGGGGCCGTAGCCGTATCAGCTGCCAGCAAGACCGTTTTAAAAACACTGGAAGAGCTGGAGAAGAACACCACATCTGCTGAAGAGTTTCTTAGCCGGTACGGTAAAATGCTGGCCCGCTGGATTGAAATGTCTGGATATTCTGATGGTTGCCCTATTTCAACGACACTATTGGAAATGACTCCCGCGTCGGAAATTATCTCAGAAGCCGGCCGAAAAGGGTTTTCTTCCTGGAAGGACGTTATCAGTCGCGTTTTTATGAGGGATGGATGGGATGAGGAAGAAGCCTTTCAAAAAGCCACACTGACGATTTCCGTCATTCTGGGCGCTCTCCTTCTCTCGCGAGTTGAGCGTTCAACAACCCCTTTTCAAAACATCCGTCAATTGGCAAAGGCCTGAACCTTATATTGAATACAAATAAAAAAGGCGGCACCTTCCACCGGTAACCGCCTCTTAAAATTACATAGCGCGCATCTTAATTAAAATGCATCGCCTTCAGCAGGGATTTCCGTACCTTCGGCATCTTCTGGTGATTGGACATCATCCAACATACCAAGGGCATGTTTATACAAATCAATCATATATTCCTGTTCCTGATATTCCGCTTTGTCCATTTTGCGAAATTTCAATATTGCCCGCATGGCCTTAATGTCGAAACCTGTTCCTTTTGCTTCCGCAAAAACTTCTTTCAAATCATCGGCAAGTGATTTTTTCTCTTCTTCCAAGCGCTCGATACGCTCAATAAAAGAAAGAAGATGATCCGCAGCTACACCACCAACATCAGCCATTTTTAACCTCGTTTACGTCTAACATTATATATGAAATCAATTTATTTGCCCGACATGTAACATCTTTTGTTTGCCGTCGCACAAGTTTTTGAACTAGTGATCTGGTTTATTTTTCTCAAACGCAGCTTTTTGTTCCGCTGTCGCTTCTTTTTGATGCTTATCCTTCCAATCACTGTAGGGAATGCCGTAAACAATTTCGCGGGCATCGGCTTTACTCAGCTCAATCCCCTTCTCTGCTGCTGCATCCTGATACCAGTTAGACAGGCAGTTTCGGCAAAACCCTGCCAAATTCATCATGTCAATATTCTGAACATCTGTTCTTGATTGAAGATGCGCTCGAAGTCTTCGAAACGCAGCTGCTTCCAATTCTAAAGTTGTCTGATCTGTCATTTCATTCACCCAATCCACATTTGTTAGAAACTAGTTTAGACCCGTAACTGTTTCTTGCAAGACCTGATCAACGACTTTCTGCAGTGCAATTTTGTTTTCAAGCCCTTGTGCTTTAGCTTCCCTGAAAACGGTCAATTGCCTTTCGGCTGAAGTGCCGCGTTTTAAAATAGTCCGGACATGAAGAACTTCCTTCGTACATCCCAATGCATCTGCGTCTTCTTCTACAAGACCAATAATTTCTTCAATGAGATCTTTGGTAGGCACTTGGCCGGGAATACCCAAATCGATCAGGCTCCCCTCAACACCGAACCTTTGAGCGAGCCAGCGGTTTTCAGCAACCAATGTCCTTGGATAAATACGCCACCGCTGATTTTTTCCCCTCAATCTGTACAACATCCGAAGCAAACAAGAGTACAGAGCCGCAATACAGAGAGTATCTTCCATTAAGGAACACACATCGGTCATACGCATCTCAAGTGTCGGGAATTTAGAAGATGGGCGAAGATCCCACCAAATTTTTGACCCATCTTCGATGCTGCCCGCATCCACCATAATTTTTACCAACCGCTCAAATTCGCCGGAGCTGTCGAACCGATCAGGAATGCCCGTTCTGGGAAGGCTATCAAAGACGCTGAGACGATAAGATTTCAGACCGCTCTCTTCTCCGCGCCAAAAAGGGGATGAGGTGCTTAATGCCAAAAGATGCGGTAGGAAATACGAAACCTGATTCATCAGATCGATGCGAAGCTCAGGATCGGGTATTCCGCAATGCACATGCATACCACAGATCATCAAACGACGAACAACCGCCTGCAAATCTTGAGCAATTATATCATATCGTTCTTTCGCAGTGTGTTTTAGAAGATGCCAGTCTGCAAAGGGATGCGTGGACGCCGCCATAAGCCGAAGATCATGTTTCTTTGCGACTTCGGCAACTGTGTATCTCAATTCACAAAGAGACTCCCGTGCGTCTGTAATATTGTTACAAACACGTGTCCCAATTTCTATTTGTGATCGCAAAAACTCCGGGGTCACTTGATGAGCTGGCAGACGCTTTTGACATTCGATTAATATATCTGCAGGGGGATCAATCGCCAGGTCCCGCGTTTCGGGGTCGACGAGCAGGTATTCTTCTTCAATTCCAAGTGTGAAGGAAGGCTCTTTCAACTTCATTCTAATCTCCAGTAATATCGATCATTCACATCAGGAAGCTTCAATTTTTTTCAAAAACTGATGAATAGCATCAACCATCAAACTCGCCCATTGTTCCGCGCCATGATGAGTATCAATAAGATCCTGCCTTATTTCAATCACAACATGAGGAACATCCAACTCGGTTCCATGAACATTCATGGTGTACCCCAACGGCTCTCTGGCAGAATATGGTTCATTGTCACCAACTACCAGAGCTGGATTTTTCTTCAATATTTCAAGCAGAGGGACAGGGATGCGTTCATCTCGGTCCCAAAGAACCCCAATATGCCAAGGCCTATCGAAGTTATCCATAACGGGCGTAAAACTATGCATGGAAAAAACAAATGGCGGTTTATGCGACTTCCTTTTGTTCTTCAGAATGCGAGAAACTTCATTGTGGTAGGGGTAAAAATAGGTGTCCAGCCGTCTCTTTCGTTCTGATGCGCTAATTTCCTCATTAGCCGGAACCACAACGCCATCACTGGCTTTTGGCATTGAAGCAGGATCATCAGGATACCGATTAGCATCGACCAACAACCTTGAGAATTTGGAAAAAATTGCAGTTGCCTGAAGTTTTTCTGCCATTCGTTTTGTGACATCTTCAATACCGATGTCCCACGCCACATGTCGCCGTAACAAAGCAGGATCTGTAATCCCCAAGGCATTATATTCATCGGGAATACTTCTACTTGCATGGTCGGCAATTAGAAAAACAGAGGATGAACTTTTTTCGTTCAGTATTTCGAAAGATTTGGACATAAAAGAGAAATCAATATTGGATGAGTTAATCCCTCAGATATCTCATATTCGAGGCAAGAAGAAAAGGATTTGATATACAAAAAGTGTGGTCCGTCAATTATGCCATCTTTCTTCAATGGCCCGCGCAATACCCGGGAAATCGGCCTCGTCTTCCATCATGCCGCCTGGTGCAAGCCACCAGTCTGCCATTTCATTGTTGAAGTATGACACAGGATCAGAAATCCCAATTTGCTCCAATTCATATATTCTGGTTACAGCCCACTCGTAGGTATACTTTTTTTGCGGATTAAGGGTATTTATCGGGATTCTTACAATAACGGATCTATTGGGTCGTCTTCGATCTACTGCTGCGGTCATTTTTTTCAGCTGTGAAGAGCGGGGCAAGGATGATTTGACGTTATTGGTCAATTTTCCAATAACGGGAAAAAGGGTTAGCCTGATTTCCGCGACGACTATACCGACACCATCCGCTAAAAAGCAGAGCGTCCTGTCGCCTGCATTAAATGCTGTTTTCAGCATATTGCGGCGAATCCATCTATGATCTTTGATCAATCTCATAGAACAAGTTTTTGCCACTCTCCCAGTTAAAATAGTGTTAACTTTCGCCAACACATCATAACTGGCAACTGGCTTTGATTATTTTTCTTCGAGTTAGCGCAAATTTTTCGTTTAATGAAAATATTCGAAAATAAAACGAAACAAAAACAATAGATAATAACTTTTCACTGGTTCGTAATGATGATAGTGTAACAAACATACTTACTATTCTGACTGTGTGTCGGATATATTCGAACCTTATTAAACATCCCGTTCTTACATTATTAAGAAATCCAACAATGCGAAGACTTCGAAATACTAAAATAGTTGCCACTTTAGGCCCAGCCAGCTCTGACAGCGCCTCTGTCGAAAGCCTTCACCTTGCCGGTGCAGATGTTTTCCGCCTTAACTTCAGTCATGGTGATCATAAAGACCATAAGGCGCGCTTCGATATTATTCGCGAACTTGAAAAAAAATTGGGTCGTCCTATTGGAATTCTGGCGGATTTACAGGGACCCAAGATCCGTGTGGGCACTTTTAAGGGTGGATCAATCCAGTTAGAAAATGGGACCCGTTTCCGGTTAGACCTAGATGAAAAAGCGGGTGATGAGACACGTGTTTCATTGCCCCACCCTCGTGTCATGGCATCGTTGGAAGAAGGGACCGATCTTCTTCTTGATGACGGAAAACTAAAACTCACTGTCGTTGAAGCCGGAGAGGGTGTTGTTGAATGCGAAGTTATCACGGGCGGAAAATTATCAGATCGTAAAGGCGTTAATATACCCAACGCCTTTGTGAAAATGAGCCCTTTGACAGACAAGGATCGGCGCGACCTGGATTACGCTCTTGAGCTTGGTGTTGACTGGATTGCCCTCAGTTTTGTTCAACGCCCAGAAGACATTGCTGAAATCAAAAAAATTGTCGCAGGCCGTGCTGCTGTTATGGCAAAGATCGAAAAACCCGCAGCTGTTGAGGAATTGGAAGGCATTATAGAACTTTCAGATGCCATTATGGTTGCCAGAGGAGATCTTGGCGTTGAAATCCCGTTGCAGAAAGTTCCCGCAACACAGAAAAAAATCATCGCCCTTGCCAAAGAAGCGGGTAAGCCGGTTGTCGTTGCAACTCAAATGCTCGAAAGTATGATCAGCTCTCCTGTGCCAACACGCGCGGAGGTAACGGATGTTGCCAATGCTATTTACGACGGCGCAGACGCTGTGATGCTATCGGCGGAAAGTGCTGCTGGTGATTTCCCGGTCGAAGCTGTGACCATGATGAGTGACATTGCAGAGGAAACCGAAAGGGATTCCAGTTACAGAAAGCTCATGAAAGCAAGCCATGGCGCGTTGGAAGCAACTACGGCAGATGCTATCAGTGCGGCGTCCTCTCAAGTTGCCAGCACAATCGGCGCATCTGCCATTGTTACCTATACAACATCAGGCTCTACTGCATTAAGAGCGTCCCGCGAGCGCGGAGAGACAACGGTTCTGGCTTTAACGCCATCCCTCTCCACGGCCCGAAAACTAGCACTGGCTTGGGGGCTACACTGCGTTCATACCAGTGACGCCAAGAACTTCGCCGATATGGTTGAGAAAGCTTGTAACATCTGTTTCAAAGAAGGATATGCCCGCCCTGGTGATCGTATCGTCATTATGGCTGGCGTCCCATTTGGAACACCCGGATCAACAAACATTTTGCGAATTGCATGGGTTGGCGAAAAACCTATTGAAGCACAGTCTTGATCTCAAAAAGTTAAATCCGATTTCCTTCAAGTTTAATACGAAGCTGTCGGATTTTTTCTTGAACGAAAGGCATGTGAGGGTTGAGATTAATTGCTTTTTCGAAAGCAAGGATGGCTTGTCTCGCTTCTTTTTGGCGCTCATAAATTTGTCCAAGACCGGCAAGAGCGCCGAAATGGCGGGGTTCAAGTTCAAGAGTTTTTCCGACATCCTCAATCGAGCCATTCAGATCCCCGACTAAAAATCGAACTGTTGCCCGTTTATTCCAGGCTTCTGCAAAAAGCGGATCCATTTCAATAATGGCGGTGAACAGGAACATCGCCTGTTTAAATCCACCGCGCCTCATTTGCTGAACGCCCTGAAACATCAACATGTCGACAGTCTCACTACCTGATGATAGCCAGATTTCCCAGATAGCCTGTTCGAGAACTTTTGCATCTGTTGTGTTGTCTATTTTGGAAAGCTCCGCGAAAAGCGGTGATAACCGCTGATCATCCTGACGTGCGGAAAGAGGTGTGGAAAATAATATTGTGCTCAAAATCAGAGCAGAAAGCAATTTGAAATAATGCATGGATTAAAGATAGGGCGCAATTACATTCGCATTTAAGAAAAAAACACCATTTCTCCCTAAATGGCAGTTTTCTGTGGTCAGATCACGAAAATTTGTATTCCGATTGTCACCAATTGAGAAGGAGCCTAATCATCCTACTGATGAGCCAGTATAGCTTTTCCAAGAATGCTGCTTCTATCTATTTTGCAGATATTTTCAATGAGAGTTGGGAGATCAGCTTTTGTTTTGACCTGATTAAAATCTTCACAGACCTCATATTGAAACGCTGAATATATCACTCGAGATATGTCGTTTATCTGTAAATCATGTTCTTGAAACAGAGACGCAATATGAACAATTCTCTCTTCTGCTTTTAGTTTGATTTCGGGATTTCTTCCAACTCTTTCAATAGGGTCACAAAGTTGAACATCTTTAAATCGCTTCATTTCCTTGATTGCATACTCCGCTAAAAACGAAGGGGCTATTCCATAAACCTTTTCAAGCAACATCTGAATGGATTTTAGGAGTCTCAGAATAATCCGCTCAATATTCTCGTCGCGGCACGCCTCGTGAATAAATCTGTAATTATTCTCCGCACCAAGATAGGCGATCGCGGCATGAGGCGTATTGTGCAGATACTTTTTACAAATCCAATGCAATTTCACATAGTCATCCGAATACTCTTCGGCGTCGTCTTTCAAATACTGTCCTTCTAGAAACAACGCCCCTTGCTCTGACACGACACAAAGAGGGTCAACATCTAGTAGATTTTCAGGTGCAAGAGAACTCGTGATAACGTCCGGAACACCGAAATTGATCTTTGCAATATCTTGAAAATATGGCTTGAGAACTTCAACTGACAATGGTTCATTTTCTACTGAATATATGGCTTTCAGTTGTTTCGCATCACGGCACTTTTTTGACACCATCTCAGCCGCATTTTCAAGTTCCTTGATGCCAACACAAAAGAAAATATAGTCCGTATCTTCCAGAGTATCCGCAAGATGGTCAATTGAGGAGCACCCTAGAAACGGTACGTTCAGAATTTCATAACCAGCTTCCTTGGAAACTGCCGTTTGATAGGACTTTGAGGGCCTATTATTAAAGAATTCTATGATTTTGAGATTTTTTTCTGCAAAACGAACCTCATATCCACGCTCAACAAAATAGGGAGCCAGAAAACCACGCCCAATTGCCCCTGCCCCAACAATCAATATCTTTTCTTGAGATCGTGACATGGATCAAAAATCTTCCAGTTTTTTTATGTATTTTTCCACGACAGCAGCGTCTTCTGGATAGGTTACCTTGATATTCTCAGGGTCACCTTCAACCGTCTTAATTTGAAATCCTGCCTTCTTCACAAGTGGCACCACACTATTTTCTGACCAAGCTTCTAGTTTTGCTTGTTTGATCACCTTGATTAGCATTTCCCTGTCATAGGCCTGAGGAGTTTGTAAGGAAACGAGATTTTCCCGATCAACGGGATCAGCTATAAATCCGTTCTCACAATAGGACAGAGAATCGCGGCTCTTGATCAATACCACAGGTGCAACAGCAGAATGTCCCTTCGCAGATTTCAGAACTTTCTTTACTAATTTGAGAGATGTCGCTGGTCGCGCGACATCCTGAAGCAGAACAACCGGATGAGACGCATTTTCCAGGGCTTTTTCGAAAGACTCTTGTCGGGTCGATCCGCCTTCGAGAAAATGGCAACTATCTGGGTAAATGCCTAAATTTATCCGAGATAACTCTTTTGCATGCAGCGTGATGATAAGTTGATCCGAAATTTCAGAAAAACAACGGATAGCCCGATCAAGGTAGGTTTCACCATCAATTTCCGCGAATGCTTTTCCCTTGCCGCCAAATCTGTCTCCAGATCCCGCGGCAAGAATGATCGTGCTTACTTTTTTTGGTTCACTCATTTGGCTCTTTCCTGATCATCCGGCCCGCTTACAGGTAACTGCTTCTTCAAATATTCAAGCACCCGTTCACCTGTCCTTCCGTCAGTTACAGATCCGAAAAGCTCTTTTCTATACTGAGCTCGTTTATCAGCCCTCAGCTCAGGATTTTCGAGACATATCTGCAAAGCTACTGGCAGCGCCGAAACGTCGTCTATCTCAACCGCCATATCGCGCCACCGCCACTCGATACCATGTGGATCATACTCTACTGTCGCATATCGCTCCGGGTTAGTAATGGCAATGATGGGTCTATCCATCGCCAAATATTGAAACATAACGCTTGAGGCATCGGATATCAGGATATCCGCTATTTGAAGATAGGGGACAATATCGGTTGACGCGTTTTCAATCAGGTGAATATTGTCAAACTGCCTTGATATTTGCCGCATTCTCCGAAACCATACTGGATGCATTTTCTCGACGAGTGGGTGCAGCTTGATCAGAAATTCGATTTCTCCCAAATTCCGCATAAGTCCCTCATTAATATGAGGAAGCAACATTGGGATAGAAGATAAACCAGCCGTATAGGTTGGTGCATAAAGAACCTTTTTTCTTTTCGGATGAAGGTTCAAACCATGGGGGAGTTTTTCTTTTTTGAACAATGGCACCATTTGCGCATACCCGGTGAGCCACACCTGTTCAGCGTCGAAACCGCCTTCCTCAACGAACTGTTTTTGCTGCACTTCACTGGTTACGCACACATAATCACAGCTTCGCGCAGCATCATAAACAAAATTCTTGCTGATTAACCCGTGGCGCGTATAGACAAACTTTGCCTTTGGAATAACAGCACGCAAACTCTCTGCTTGCTTGTTCGCAACAAAAACAAATGACGGACCGAATGATCTTATCCACTCTGGATCACCTGTCATTATCACGTCAAAATGGGATTTAAGGACATCAAATATGGGCTTCATTATTGCATAATGAAATCCTTCATTCATATGAAAGGCTATTTTTGGCCGGTTTCCAAATTTCCGCTCATGGGCACTTTCCTGAGCAGCCCGAACTGTGTTTACAACTCCTTGACTAAAGGTGTTTTGCGGATTTAAGGAAAGCGCCATATCTGCAAAAACTTCAGAGTTATCAAGATCACCGTTACTGTAATAATTCATTGCACTTATCAGCAACAACCGGCGTGGCAATTTATGGGAAGCCTCATATCGCTTCAGGATTTGATTAGACTGTTCAACCCTGCCTGCAATCCTTAAACTCAGGACAAGTTTGTTGATGATAGAGACCGTTCTTTTCCCGTTGTCATATGCAGCCCTAAAATACCGGCTGGCCTCGCCGTGCAGATTTTGAGCCTCAAGGCATAGGCCGATTTTCTCAAGGAGATCGGGGTTTTCTGTTGTGGCACTGGTTGCCTTGAAATAATGCAACATAGCTTCCTGAAAGTTACCGTCACTTCGAAAGATATCCCCCACCTTTTCCAGTAAGCCCAAATCTCCTGGCTTTTGCTTCAACTGGCGGATTAGTTCGCCTCTTTCAGGATTTCTTCCGTTCATATAAAGCAGTATCTCATTTCAGAATGAAGCCAGTCTTAACGATTTGTATTGCCGACTATTGAAGCTCTTTTGGCCTACTGCCCCCTGTGGCCCAATCCAGAAGCTGCACCGTATGAACCACTGGTAAATCCATCTCTGATCCGATTTGTGCAATACACCCAATATTTCCTGCGGATACCAGATCGGGGTTAACAGATGCTATATTTTTTGCTTTCCGAACTTTTAACTTACCTGACATCTCCGGCTGCAAAAGATTATAAGTGCCTGCCGATCCGCAGCAGATATGGGCTTCGGGAATAGACAACACTTCAAATCCTGCATGAGAGAGGAGTGTTTTCGGTAACTCGGTCACTTTCTGCCCATGCTGAAGTGAACAAGCCGAGTGATAGGCAACTTTCAGATCAGTCTGGAAACCGCCGGTCTTTAGCTCAATGGTCGACAGGAAAACAGTAATGTCCTGTGCGAGCGCAGAGACTTTGTTTGCTTTTTCCTTAAGAGCAGGATCATCTTCGAACAGATGTCCGTAGTCCATCACAGTTGTTCCGCAGCCAGATGTGTTGATGATGATGGCGTCTAGTCCTTCCCCCGCGATTTCCTCATGCCAGGCAAGAATGTTCTTTTTAGCAAATGCCTTTGCGGGATCTTCTTCCCCCATATGATGTGGTAACGCACCACAACAACCGGCACTTTTTGGGATAACAACTTCGACATCATGGCGGGCAAGCAAGCGGATTGTGGCATCATTGATTTCGGGAGACAGAACCTTCTGAGCGCATCCTGTCATCAAGGCCACCCTTTTTCTCCGTTGGCTCCGTGTAACCGGATGAAGGGGTATTTCATCCAACTCAGATCGAGACTCCAATTTACCGGGAGCCATATCAAGCATCGCCCGAAGGCGTCCGTAAAAAAGCCCTTTAAAGGGTTTGGCAAGACTAGCCCCAAATAATGCCAAACGGAATAATTTTGGTCTGGGCAATATCATCCCAAGTACCCATCGCAACCATCGATCAATTGCAGGCCTTTTATAAGTATCATTTATATATTGCCGTGCATGATCAACGAGATGCATATAATCCACACCAGAGGGACAGGTTGTCATGCAGGACAGGCAAGATAGGCATCGATCAATATGCTGAATTGTCTGAACTGGGGCGGGTTGATCACTTTCCAACATCTGCTGAATCATGTAAATCCGGCCTCGAGGGCTGTCCCTTTCATCACCAAGTTCAGCGTATGTGGGACAAGTTGCGGTACAAAATCCACAATGAACACATTTGCGCAAGATTTCGTTCGATAGGACAAACTTCGGATCTGCCAGCTGCACAAGCGAGAAGTTTGTTTTCATGACAAGTCCTGGCCCTCAACTCGATACATTCGGCCAGGATTAAATATCCGGTGGGGATCAAATCCGTTCCGGACCTTTTCCGTTATAGCGGCCAATGCCGCGTTTTGTGGCTGAAACGGATCGATCTCACGGCGAAGTGCTTCACTCCCTCTGATCAAGGTTGCATGCCCCTGCCCATTCAAATTACTTCGAACAGCGAACTCTCCACCCCGATCAGTATCGCCGGGAACAGAAATCCAGATCAATCCTCCAGCCCAATCAAGATAATATTGCATATCTGGCAAAGCGAGGCTTACTCCTTCCAAATATGAAGGGGCGTTTGCAGGCGGTACAGACACTTTCCAGACAGATGTTGATTGATCGGCGACAAAGGCTTTAACGTCTGACACAAACGACCAGAATTTTTCCGAATTTTTGCCGTGCAATTCTTCGATTTTGCCAAGTCCCCCCATTTCCTGACAAAGAGCCTGACATCGATACTCTGCGGAAGGCCCTGGACCTTCAACCTTTATAGCAACAACAGAGAGGGCCTCATTCTCAACATAGCCAACCCCTGATTTCGCAGCTATATCTTCTGGCAAATAGGCAGTTGCAGCAACTTCATGAATAGATGACATGGCATCTCGCATAGCCTCTACTCCGGCTTTTGCATCCAATCCGAAAATCAGAACGGTTCTGGATTTTTCAGCGTGCGGCAGGACTTTGAACGTAAAACTGGTACAGGCGACCAGCGTGCCATAACTTCCAGCGACAAGTTTGCACAAATCATACCCTGTCACATTTTTCATGACACGCCCGCCCGCCTTAAAGGGTTCCCCGCGTCCTGAGAATCCTCGCACTCCCAACAAATTATCGCGCGCGGCCCCCGCTTTTATACGTTTTGATCCAGCAAGATTACACGCAAAAACACCGCCAAGAGTGGACAAATCAGGAGCCCCGCCTAATAAAGGCCCCAAATCAGGCGGCGCAAAAGCCAACTCCTGATCTACTTTCGCCAGTTCCTTTTTTATATCGACGAGCCTAGTACCCGCTTTAGCCTGCATAACCAATTCAGAGGGTTCATGAAGCTCGATTCCAATCAGACCTGACATCCTCAGTCTTCCGTCGCACTCCATCGGCCTGCCAAGCGAAACCTTGCTATTATTCCCAGCAATGGAAAGTTTTTTATCCCCTGCAAGAGCCCAATCCAGAATATCCGGAATTTGATCTTCCTGAGTAATTGTAATTTCACGCATTAGCTAAAACCTTGGAATGTCAGGAAAAGGAAGTTCACCATTGTGAACATGCATTTTGCTAAGTTCTGCACAGCGGTGGAGGATCGGAAAAACCTTACCGGGATTTAACCGGTTGTCCGGATCAAATGCACATTTAAGGCGTTGTTGCTGCTTCAAATCCTCTTCTGAGAACATTTCACCCATAAGGTCACGCTTCTCAACCCCGACGCCATGTTCTCCAGTCAGGACACCGCCAACCTCAACACATAGCTTCAATATATCTGCGCCAAACTGTTCGCATTTTTCAAGTTCACCCGGCACATTTGCATCAAACAGGATCAATGGATGCAGATTGCCATCTCCAGCATGGAACACATTTGCCACTCGCAATCCATAATGTTCTGAAAGTTCTCTCATTCTGGCTAGAACCTTGGGTAATTGACTTCGCGGAATTGTACCATCCATGCACATATAATCTGGTGAAATACGGCCAATGGCTGGAAAGGCTGCTTTTCTACCCGCCCAGAAAGTCATTCGTTCCTCATCGCTTTGACTTCTTTTGATAACAGTTGCGCCGCACTCCTTCGCAATCTTTTCAATAACAAGATTGTTATGCTCAATTTCCACTTCGGGCCCATCTAACTCGACAATGAGTAGTGCTTCGACATCAAGCGGGTATCCTGCATGGCAAAACTCTTCAGCAGCATGAATAGCGTAGCGATCCATCATCTCCATTCCTGCAGGAATAATACCCGCGCCAATTATTTGGCCAACACATTCCCCAGCCTCTTCATTCGATGGGAAACCGATAAGTTGCGCGGTGATATTTTGAGGACTTTTGAGAATTCTAACGGTTACTTCAGTGATAATACCAAGCAACCCTTCAGACCCCGTCATGACCCCCATCAAGTCATACCCCTCTGAGTCCAAGTGCTTGCCACCCACCTGAAATATTTCACCGTCCATGGTGATCATTTCGACGCCCAATACATTGTTCGTCGTCAGGCCATATTTCAAACAATGCACACCGCCGGAATTTTCAGCAATATTGCCACCGATCGTACAGGCGATCTGACTGGATGGATCCGGAGCAAAATAAAATCCGTCAGATTTAACAGCTTCAGTGATTGCCAAATTTGTAACACCAGGCTGAACGACAACGCAGCGATTATCATAATCGACATCAAGTATTTTTTTGAACTTGCCCATGCCCAGAAGGACACCGTCAGCAAGAGGCAGAGCACCACCAGATAAAGACGTTCCCGCACCACGAGGAACAACATTCACTTTTTCAGCAGCACAAAACTTCAGAACTTCGGATATTTCCTGCTTGGTTTCAGGCAGAACTGCGATCAAAGGGAGTTGTCGATACGCGCTTAAACCATCACATTCAAAAGCACGAAGGCCAGCTTCCTCATCGATAACCCCTTCAGGATTATGGATAATTTCACGTAATTTGCGGATCAGATAGTCTCGCTTTGCAAGAACCTCTTGATCAGGCAACGGCATTTTAACTATTGGCCTACTCCCCGTTTATTATTCTGCAGAGAATATAACCGGGATTTAGACATAAAAAAACCGCAGCTGACAAACAGTGCGGCTTTTTTCACCATTCAGAAATTCAATAAAGAATTTCTCGTCAGTAACCTAAAAGGTTAACCCTGACGCGCTTTGAAGCGAGGATTGGTCTTGTTGATCACATATACCCGTCCTTTACGACGGACTACGCGGCAATCGCGGTGCCGTTTTTTCGCGGACTTGAGCGAGTTAATGACTTTCATGGTACAGATCCCAAAAAACTATTCTGAATTCGAAGGCCGGAACATACTGGCAGCATGAAAGTCTGTCAACGGTGAAATTCTATAGAATCCAGTATAAATGGTATTTCCCAATATTATTGCTGCAACAAGGGTTTCACTGATGAATATTCTGCAATTTAACCGGCACAAGGCTAGAACTCTGACTACAAAGCATAGAAAAGTCGACCAATTCCCATCCGGATGATTGAAACCAGAGAATCTCAATTTCTGAAAAGTGATGAAATCACAAAATTTGACGTGGTACCCGTGCATAAACGCGAAATACTTTTAACGCGCCGCTTTCCATCGCTTTTACCCGGGCTGTCCAAAGCTCACCTTCTCTAAGCACCCAATCATGTAGGTGACCACTTTTTTCGCCCCGGCTGGTGCGCGCAGCGTAATCAGAGAAGGCCTTTAGCACATTCGCCTTATATTCTTCTGTTGTATCTTCAGCAATACTAACCTCAAAACCTGCTGTGGTGAGCATTTTCCGAGCTTGCTGTACATCCAGAGGATAGGGTTGAATGGGTTCTTCTTCCATCCATTTAACGATTGCCGGATCATCCAGACTGCCACCATCCAACATGTAGTCAGACATCATGAACTGCCCTTCCGGCTTCATCATGCCCTTAATTTTATTAAAGCAATCCTGTTTATTTTTAACGCAAAAAAGCGCTTCAGAAGAATAGGCGACGTTGGCTGAGTTCATTTTTGGCTTAAAATCTTCAAAATCACATTGGTGATATTTCACATATCTGAACATTCCCGCCATTTTGGTCATTTCAGAACTGGCTGAAACCAGCACCTCATCTTCCTCATAGGCATCGACATAAGCTTCATAGTGATCTGCAACCCAATGAGCGAACCCCCCTAAGCCAGAGCCAAGCTCAGCTACACTCATTGTCTTATTAACGCCCATCGGGGTCGTTAGACGTGTTTTTATGGTATCGGGGATACAGCGGGTCATGCCTTCGCCAAACAGGGTGATGACCGATTTTTGGCGACTAACTGACCAGCCTTTCACAGTTGGTGGACCGTCATCTGGTTCTGGTTCGTTATCGACAGGCGTCAGCTTTCGGGCAGCCTGGCGTAACTCGTAGCCATCCCACCACAATTTAAGGCGCTGTTTAAATGGCGTTTTGCCATCTTCCGCTTTTTTAGCACCACCTGCTTCTACACTCATCCCAAAATCCCGGCTTTTTCTACCGCTCAGATAAAAAAGCACTCAACTACAAACAAACCAATCAAGAAACTATACTAACGAATCCTAAAATAATGTCAGAAATATCTTAACCATATGTAAATCGCGTTTCAATAATGTACTGTATCTTAATTCAAATACGCTTCTCTTAATTCACGTTTCATAATTTTTCCAATGGTGCTTCTTGGCAATTCATTTCTGAATTCCACACCGGAAATTCTCTGCGTTTTACCAAGTCGATCATTGACCCAGTTTTTTATTTCCTCATGATTTTCTCTAGCCCCTTTTTTCCTCACAACCAAAGCTAACGGCGTCTCCCCCCATTCTTCGCTAGGAATACCGATAACGGCGACATCCGCCACGGCTTCATGCTGAACGAGTTCGGCTTCAATATCTGCGGCATAGATGTTAAAGCCTCCAGAGATAATCATGTCTTTTTTTCGGTCCAGTAAAAATAGAAAACCGTCTTCATCAAAACGGCCAATATCACCACTTTTAAAATACGTTTTTCCTTCTGAGGACATCCAAAGCATGTCTTCTGTGAGGTCTGGCCGGTTATGATATCCGGTCATCATTGCATCTGACCGCCCCACTATTTCGCCGATTTCACCTTGCTGCAATTCCTTACCACCGTCATCAATAAGGCGAATATCCACACCCTCTCCCGGTTGGCCAACAGACTCTAGTTTGTCAGGAAAATCGGTCACCGACAGAACAGTGCCGATGCCCCCTTCCGTCAGTCCATAAATTTCAATCAATTTGCCGGGCCATTTCTTCATAGCCTCTTGCTTGATACCTTTTCGAAGTGGCGCACTGGTAGACATTTTTACCTGAAAATTGCTGAGATCATATTTATCAAAATTCTCATGATGTAAAATGCGCTGATATTGAACGGGAACTAACATTGTGTGCGTGACTTTTTCCGCCTCCGCTATCTTCAAATAGCCTTCCGTGTCAAATTTTGGCATTAACACGACCCGCCCTCCTAATGCCAGTGTCGGCAGCATCACAACCAGCGTTGTATTCGAATACAGGGCCGTTGAGGTTAGAGTTACTGCTTCTGATGAGACACCCAAGTTTTCAAAACGAACCACATGTTGATTGCGCATTGAATGGCTCTGTTCAATACCCTTTGGAACACCCGTCGTGCCAGAGCTATAAATCAGATTAAAGGGATCTTCTGGCCTGATCTCAACGGCATAGTCCTCCGTCGAAAATTCAGACATGAGTTCATCGTATTTTGTCCAGCCGTCTTCATTAAAATCAAAGGCAACATACCCATCTGCAGGAACATTCCCAATATTTCCTTTGAACGAGGTGATATGGGTTTTGGTATCAGCGGAAGCAAAGACCATACTTGCACCACTATCACGGATCATAACTTCGAGCTGTTCGCTAGACGCCATACCCGAAAGCGGCACAACACACAGACCTGCCTGCAAAGTCCCCAGAAAGACTTCCACATACTCGATACTGCTTTTGGCGAGAACCGCAACCTTATTCCCTCGGCCAAGCCCTCTTGCCACAAGCATATTGGAGACCTGATTAACCCGGAGCATAAGCTCTGACCAGGTTCGGGATACTTCCGCAACTTTTAGAACTTTCAGTTCAGGGTTTGCTTTTGCCATAGAGCGAATTCGGTCCGGGAATGGCGTAAACTCGTCTGTCTTAATAAGGTCATCTAGGATAGTCATCTTTTTTGCCGGCATTCCGCTCATGTCATTTTCTCACAAACTCAAAGGGTGAATTTTTTCAAAAGAATAACCACATCAACGCCCATTGCCAACAGACATTAAATCTGCGGTTCCTTCTTAATTGCCGTAACGAAAATTCCGATTATACTGCGCCAATACAAAAAAAATTACCCTACTTACTGTCAACGGCCTGCTTATCATGAGGCTTATAAAGAGATTTCTCAGTGTTTGAACTTCACCCACGATTAACTGCCGATACGCTTCCCATCACCAGACTTGAAGCTTGTGGCGTCTACCTTATGAATGACAAAAGGTACCCATGGTTAGTTTTGGTGCCCCGTATTGAGGATACTACTGAGCTTCACAGGCTATCTGAGGAGGACTATTATTCCGTTCAGAAAGAAGTCCGGCAGGTATCCACCGCCGTGGATACTCTCTTTAAACCAAAAAAAATGAACATTGGGGCCTTGGGAAATCTGGTGCCACAACTTCATATCCACATCATTGCAAGATTTGAAAATGACGAAACCTGGCCAGGACCTGTGTGGGGAGTGGGAAAATCCTTACCCTATTCCCAAAATGAAATCGACAAGCTGGCAAACGATCTGCAAAATTTATTAATCAATATTTAACCGGTTAAATATTGATTAATAAGAACTCCAAATTATCCAACGACCGTGAAAATCACCTCGCGCCAAAATTTGGGTCTCTCCTGACGGCCACAGCGTCAAAGTCAGAGCAGCTCCAGGAGATTGTCCGTCAGCTTCCAAGCGAAGCCATGCAAGGGGCGCGTCATTCGTAGCCTTATCTCCTGCTTGATTTATAAGCTCCAACCCTTCACATTTCTTGTCTTCAGGGAAATACTGCCATGCGATCGTATGATAGATGACGTGCACCATGTTGCTATGTTGTTGGGCCAATCTTTTTTTCAACCAATCAACGGCATCCTCAGTCTCTATATAAACACCATTATCGACCGCCTGTTTTATTGCTTCGCGCGTCCGTGCAATTCGTTCTTCCTGATCGGGCCACAAGTAGGAAAGCAGTAAAGTCCTCTGCTTTTCATTAGATAAATCGAATGGTTTGAGATCACATCCCGCCCTCGAAACAACGTTAAGGTCGACGAAATCTGGAAGGGTTCCTGTGACATTTGGATTTAGTCTTGTTTTAGCGTCTGATGCTCCCCAGCTTTTATCCCCAAACTGATAAAAATACTTATCCCATTGCAGATTAAGACCAGCACTTGCCCCAAGTTCAGACATAATGAAATCTCGTTTACCGGTCTTCTGTGCTATCTCAAGAAGGCCGGGCAAAAGAATTCCTGCACGCCTTACTTCATTTGTTTGGGGGGCACTTTTTAAACGCTCCAGAATATAGTCCGACTGTTGATCAATGGTTGTTTCAATGGCAGTCCATAACTGTTTATCCGAAACGGACTGATGATTTGGTGGATAGACGGCTGCTAAATCTGCATCTCTTTTTTCCAAAACCACGCCATGTAATGCCCCCGCAAGCCGTAAGGGAATTGAATCTCCGTAAGGTCCAACATCCCCTTCCCAACTCCCAATTTTTGACCAAACGGATCCTTCTTGACGCAGGTTTTCTCCAATAAGGGTACAAAGACGAGCCATAAAAGGTGAATCAAGGTTTTCACAGGCTTCTGCCTGAATTTTAAAGGCAGATTGAAGAGGAGAGCGTGTCATATTTCACCTTTTCTTTTACATAAACGTGCATGATTTGATTTACTGCATGGGTTTTATTTTAACGAAGATCGTGGCTAGGATGCCGATCAAATGCAGTCGGTAATTGGCAGGGTTTCCCCAATTCATTCTTAAACACAAAATTAATTTGACGCAATTATATTGAATTTTTGTAAATCAGCATTGCTTTTCATTAGGCATTTATGAATTGCGAATTTGTTGATCGTATTGCTGCAGGTTTTTGTTATGTTTGGAATTTTAAGTAGATGGACTTCTTATCAGTTGATGAGCTAAGGCTGGTTTTAAGCTTTGTCAGGTTTTTCCTCTTTATGGGAATAATGCTCCTTTTCGTGTCCATTAAACATCGCATTCAAAAACGAGACAAAGGCATTTCCATTTTGATTTTCGGATCAGCTGTGCTTGCGATAGCATCTCTGGTTAATTCTCCAGGATTATTTCCAGAATGGATGGCGACTTTCAATACCGGCATCAATCCCAAATATATAATCTTCAGTGCCCATCTTGGCTATATTTTCGGGACGTTAATCATCGTCTATGGCCTCGTACTTTGGAGCAACTCTGTAGTCAAACTGAATGCCTATGCGGAAGAGACTGAAGGCATTCGGAGCCAGCTAGTGGAGCGAAATCACCTTTTGCAAGAGACCTCAAGAGATTTGGAAATTCGTACAATCGACTATCTAGAGCAACGCGAGGCTGCCATTGAATCGGAGCGATCAAAAACAAATTTCCTTCGCAATACAAGCCATGAACTGAGAACACCCTTAAATGCAATTATTGGATTTTCAGATCTCATTGCCAAGGGTGTTTATAAAAATGAAGAGGAACGGATTGAATTTGCAAATATGATCCTTTCATCCGGTAAAAATCTGCTTGAAACCATAAATACAATTCTTGAAATTTCTCGGATCAAATCCGACGAATACACACCGACATTAAAGCCTGGCGAGGTCAAAAAAGTCATTAAAGAATGTGTCACACTTTGCCTTCCCAAAGCTCATTCTAAATCTATAAAAATTTCAGTCCAACCAGCAGAAAATGTGAGAGCCATTTTTGACTTTAAAGCGATGCACCATATTCTGGTCCGCTTGATTGACAACGCGATAACCTTTTCTCCTGAAGATACGGAAATCACAATCAGCGCAAGCATGAGCAGCAGGGATCAGGTAGAAATTATCATCACTGATCAAGGGCCTGGTATTGATCCCAAGTTTATAAACAATATTTTCGAGGTTTTCGGCCGCGCAGAACATTGGAAAAACCGGGGAGAAGGAGGTATGGGGCTGGGCTTGGCACTCTCCAGCAAAATGGCGGAAATGCAAAACGGTTCATTAAAAATTGAAAGTGATGGTCAAAACGGCACGACCTGCAGTATCACTTTGCCCGCCTGTGCGTAGCTCCAACTGAGTTGTTATTCGTCTACAAATTTTACGATTGAAAACAGACCGGAAATTCTGGCCAACACCAATTTTTGCGAAATTACGCTCAAAAGAAGATAATACACTGGCAGATGCATAACCGTATTTGTTGAGGATATTTTCACGTAATAGATAAGTGAAATCGTTCCGAGCATCACAAAAAACCAAATCCGCCCGCAGATCTTTGCCCTGGAAATCATACGGTCCAGTTTTTCACTTTGAAGATCGTATTTGTACCAGAGGTCAAATGCCGTTGCGATACTGAGAACAGGAATGGCAATAAAGAGGGCCAATCCAATCAGAGCGTAAGCTCCATATCCGGATTTCAGTAGAGCAAGTGAACCACTCACGATCGAGAATTGCCCCTGCAAACTATAAAAATTCTCAACTGTTGCAAAAGGTGCGGCAATCCCCATCCCCAACAAAGCTGCAGATACGATCGTCAACAAACCCAAATATCGATCTTTACCTTTGGCATATTTAGCAATGGTCTGTCTGTCGGAACGCCCTACCAATAACCGCTCAATAAGCTCTTGCATGCTGCCCCTGTCGATCAACTTCATTTTTATAAGGGTTTAGCTCAACTTATTGAAAAGGGCTACAAAAAAGGCCCGCACTGTTTTGTGCGGACCTTTTGATAATCACTTTAACCCTACATGCCGAGCTAATCCGCCCCCTGAACATCCAGAGCTGGTTGGACAAAATCCCCCCGTGAGGGCAGTGATGTACTACTGGCATCATCCGGTAGCGCAACTGCATCCGCTGGCTGTGCGGCTTGCCATGTTACAAGAGTTCTGTTCGCCACAGCATATTCATCATCAAATTTGGCAAGTCTAAGGCCTTCAATCGGTCCAAGGAGTCTGTATGCAAGGGTTTCTGACCACTTCTGCCCAGGCCTTCTTGGTTCATCTTTGTGCCATTTCCTGATCCACGTGAATGACTTCCTTGGTTTGACATTAATATAAGCGAACGGACTGGCTGCCGGTGCCATGATGATCAATGTCAGATTAGCAAGCCATGATTTGAAAAACCTGTCCCACGTATAGGAGGGGATAATCAGTGCCGCCAGTGCATTGCCCATATAATATCCAAGAGATCCGAGCAAATACCACCCATACATCTGAACGACATAACTCGGATACCAACCACTATGAGGCTCAGATTGGAGTGAGTTAGGCACAGTTGTTGTATCTAGCCGGGCATTATTTGAAACATACATCCGGAAATTATGTCCCCAGCGTTGATACCACGGCCGTTGTTTATAACGATCATTATTGTGCACTTTTTCGTATGCCATTCGATGGTCCCAAGTTTTATGGGCTGGCCGGGAGGGAAGATAATATAGAAGCATCAAGCCGTTACCGATTAACGAAAACAACGTTAGTCTGAGCATCGTTAATGCGGGATGATCTCTTTCATCCATAATTGGAAAATCGCTGATCGCATTGGAGATAACGCTGAATGTTGTAAACAAAGCCAATTGCCCCAACGTCTTCCAGACAATCCTGCGCGTAGCGAGCTTGGCATAGTCTTTCCAACTAGCTGTTCGACCATTACCAATAACACCATCCCAATAAGGCACTTCATTATAGGTATACCATTTACCAAAAGCAGAAAATGCTGTGATTGTCAGTGCATATGACACCAGATCGAGACCAAAGCCAGCGGTTATCACTTCACTCGCTGCAGGGATCATTGTTACTGGAACATTTATCCCCGGCACTGGAACTGCGTCCCCTTCCAGCGCCACCGAGCGTGGGAAAAGCCCTGCAAGCAAGAACGATCCAAGAAGGCTTTGCAGATATCCACCCGTTCGTGTCCATCCTTGCATATTTCCAGATCGCTGCTCTTGATTGAATTGGCGGCGATCATCACGCGGAATATCAACACGGTTTGCGTAATCATCATCCGGAACTGTTTGTCCTTTTCTCACACCAAAAAACGGACTGAAGAAAGTCGGATATCGTACCCAATCGTTATAATCCTGCGGGACATACGGTGCAGCCCCGGGAACATTCACCGGAGGATCGGGGGGCTTGATATCGCCGTCATCGTCATACGGGCCTTCTGGTGCATCCCGCTCTACATCAAGCGCAATTTCTGCTGGCGCACCAGAAGGCCCGCCGCGTTGTTCCATCTCAATATGGGTCTGAGAAGAATGTGCGGAAGCCTGATCGGCCGCCCATTCTGCTTGAGAGGGCAAACTGCCGCGAACTATCACTGCACTCGGTACAAGATGCGGGGTTGGTTGTTCTTCACCCAAAGGATCTGAGTCAGGCGCAGTATTTTGCTTTATACTTGAACCAATTCCAGCGCCGCCATCATCGTTACGGGCCGGGTGAAGCCGCACCACGTCTTCTGTCACTGTTGCAACAGCGGGATCAACAGGAACACCAACATCCGCCGCTGGATTATCTGTCATCATCCGGCCATCTGGATCTATATAATTGACCGGATCATTTTGCGTATACCCGTAAGGATCAGACAAGGAGCGCGACTGATCCCGGCTCAGGAATTTTCCCAGTTCCGGATCATAATATCGGGCATGGTCATAATACAAACCGGTCTCGCTATCCAATTCCATTCCAGCAAATTTAAACCGGAAATTATCATTTCCTGCGGTCACCTCGTTCTTGCGAACCACGCCATATGGATGATAGGCGATGGAGGCTGTTTGATGTCCTTTTTCATCAGAAACCGTGACAACACTGCCTCTAATATCGTGATGGAAATAAGTGGTTTGATCGATTTTCGGTGTACCGTCGCCCCCTTCCAGAGCAGCATGGACAGAAGGTGCGGAAAGGGAGATTAAAAATGATATCACGACGATAGAGGCGACCAGTGAAAACGGTTTTCTTTGGAGATTACTTTTCTTGAAAATGATGCCCTTCTTGCTTTCTGTTGTCAGATAGTCGAAAACCAGAAGGGAAAATGCGGCAACAATGAGCAGCAGGGCAAGCGGAGACAGGTTTTTCATCGCTGTTGGTGTGAAATTCAGGAAATCCGATGTCAGTGCTGTAATTTTAATCGATGCACTTTCCCATAACGAACCAATTAAACCTGTGTCAGCAGACGCGTTTCCAGCGGATTGAGACGCTGGAAATAGTGCGGCAAAATCCTCTTCAGTGACTTCATTTGTAAAAGCGGCAATGCGTCCCATATGATCCCAGACATAGCGGGTTTCCTGCATTCGCCCATCTGCATATTC
>PJEL010001218.1_pt1 | contig 27069 bp, 28 predicted proteins | sample 1853271 | NCBI WGS metagenome assembly PJEL01 (sample SAMN08108733, study PRJNA415343) | Invertebrate metagenome, whole genome shotgun sequencing project. | host: Globobulimina | place: Sweden: Gullmar Fjord | collected 2015-08
AAACTTATCCCTATTTTATTTGTTATTATTGGTGGTTGTGGTGTTGCTTTAATGTATGGTGTTGTTGATTTTTCAACTATTGAAAAAGCAGCATGGTTTGCAATTCCTGATTTTGTAGCTCCTGTGTTTCATTGGGAAGCAATTATATTTATTTTACCTATTGCAATTGCACCTGCAATTGAACATATAGGAGATATGTTAGCTATTTCTAATGTTACAAAAAGAGATTATTTAGAAAAGCCAGGATTAAAAAATACACTTCTTGGAGATGGAATAGCTACATCTATAGCTTCATTTTTCGGCGGCCCTCCTAATACTACTTATTCAGAAGTTACGGGTGCTGTTTCTATTACAAAAGCATTTAATCCAGCAATTATGACATGGGCTGCAATCTTTGCAATTATCTTAGCATTTGTTGGTAAAATAGGAGGATTTCTTTCTACTATTCCAGTTCCAGTTATGGGTGGAATTATGCTACTTCTATTTGGGATCATTGCTTCTGTTGGTATGTCAACACTTATCAAAGAAAAAGTTGATTTATCTTGTACACGAAATATGGTTATTGTTTCTGTTATTTTAGTATTTGCAATAGGTGGTATGACTTTTAATTTTGGTGCTGTATCATTTTCAGGTATTGGACTTGGTGCAATTATGGGTATTTTTTTAAATCTTATATTACCACAAGCCAGAAAAGAAGAAGACTAATTAAAAGATACCTAATTTTTTAAGTATCTTAGAACTTCCACCAAATCTTTCTTACTTATATCTAGTTTTATAATCATTCTTATAATAGCTTTTCTTACAGTTGGTTGCCGAATCGCACCAACTAAATATCCTTTTTCTATTAATTCTTTTTGCATATCCATTACTTTTTTATTGTCAGCAATTACAATTGGAACAATTAAAGATTTTGCATCAATATCTAAATATTTTTTTACTAACTCTTGGTTTAATTTTATTCGTTTTTTGATTTCTATTTTATGTTTTTGAAGATACTTTAAATTAATATATGCCAAACCAATATCAAATAAAGAAGGGGCAGTACTATAAACAATAGGTTTTGCTCTATTTTCTAAAAATGAGATAATAGTGTGAGAAGCTAAAATATATGCACCATAACTACCATATGCTTTTCCTAATGTACCCATCTTAATATGATTTGATTGTGGTTGTATTTTATAATAATCAAACCAACCTAAAAGATTTTTTCCAATTACCCCTGAGCTATGTGCTTCATCCACTATTAAAATAGCATTGTGTTCAGTAGCTATGTTATTAAACTCTTTAGGTGCGATATCTCCACCCATAGAATAAACACCTTCTATGGCAATTATAATTCTATTGGGAGTGCATGTTAAACCAGATATTTTATTATTTAAATCTTCTGTATCATTGTGTTTAAAAACAACAACTTCACCCTGCACTAGTTTTGTAGCCAGCATACCACTTGCATGATACTCTTCATCTATAAATAGCACATCTTTTTTTCGGATTAAACTCTCTATTAAAGAGATGTTTGCAAGAAATCCACTTCCTACAACTATACCATTTTCAAATTTATTAAGTTTACAAAGTTTTTTTTCAAACTTATTATGTATTTTGGAATATCCATTTACAAGCATAGATGATTTTGGAGCAAATGATTTTTCATTTTTAATAAGTTTGTATGTTTTTTTTAAGAGAGATTTTTTAGTACTTAATCCTAAATAGTCATTTGAAGCTAAGTCGATAAGGTTTTGATCAAATAGTTTTCTTTTTCGTAATCTATTTGATTTTTCTATAATATTTAATTCTTTTTCATAATAATTCATAATAAACCTAATCCCTAGTTATTTTCTTTTTTAACTCTATTATTGCAGTTAAGGCATCTACATAAATATCTTGTGTATAAACTTCCAAATCTTCTTGTTTCCCATAACCACACAATACACCTATACTTTTAACTCCTGCTTCTTTAGCTGAGATAAGGTCAAGTTTTGTATCACCTATCATATAAATATTATTTTCAGTAGTAATATTGAGATTCTCCATCGCTTTTTGGATAGGTTCTGGATGTGGTTTTGGATTTGTAACTTCTTGTCTTCCAATAATAGTTTCAAAAAAATCAAATATTTTAAAATTCTTTAATAATGGAATAGTATACATAGTTGTTTTAGTTGTAACAATTCCTAATCTAGCAAAAGATGATGCTAACTTTACAGCTTCGTATGCATCAGGTAATAAAGTCGTTTTGGCTTCAGAAACTTTTCTGTACTCATTTTTATACGAATTTACAAAATCCCATACATCTTTTTGTGGAACTCCTAAAGTTGCATACATTACATCTAAAGGGTATCCTATCTCGTTCTTTATATCTTCAACATCACCTTGAAAATCAAAATTCAATTCTTTAAACGAGTGATAAAAACACCCAACAATTGCATCTGTACTATCTATTAATGTTCCATCTAAATCAAATAATATCGTTATCTCTTTATTTTTTTCCACTTTATTCCTTTATTTTTATCCATTCTTCTTGATTATGAGTTATACCAATTAGTGCAGGTTTTACATTTTGAATATTTTTATTTATAGCAGTTATGCTATCAGGTATATATAAAAACAAGTATGGCAAGTCCGATGCAATTTCTTGAAAAATTTGTTTATATATTACTCCTAATTTTTCTCTATCTATCGTAATTTCACCTTGTTCTATTAATTTATCTACATTTTTATTTGAATAACCAATAAAGTTAAACCCACCTTTAACATCACTAGCACTATGCCATATAGATCTAGCACCAGGCATTAAGGCCAATGACCAACCCATAATAATGCTTTCAAACTTTCGAGGATGCACAACCGTATTTAAAAAAGCTTGCCACTCCATAACTCTAATTTTCATCTTAATACCTACTTTACCTAGCTGGTATTGTATAATTTGAGCTAAATTTATTCTTGTAGAATTATTTGCATTTGTGATTACTTCAAATTCAAAGGGATTATTTTCATCATAACCCAAACGGGTAAGTATCTCTTTTGCTTTTTTAACATCATGAGATGGAGTTAATACTTCATTATTAAATGCAAATGTTCCGGGGAGAAAAGGACCATTACATATTTTTGCATGTCCAAAATATAAAATATCTATAATCTCTTGTCTGTCTATTCCTAAACTTATAGCTTCTCGTATATCTTTATTTTTAAACTTTTCATGTTTTAAATTAAATCCTAAATATCCATATGTAAAACTTTGTTTTTCATATATATTAAATGAGCTACGAAACTCTTCATTTAGTTGTCTATCAATTTGAATAGGAGTTAACGAACCCATATCAAGTTGCTTTTGTTTTAGCATATAAAAAGAAGTAGTAACATCTGGAACAAATTTATATCGAATTTTCTTTATTTTAGGAACTTCTTCAAAATAGTTTTTATTTACTATTAATATAATATCCTGAGATAACTTTAATTCTTTAAGTTTATAAGGACCTGTGCCAATTGGTTTTTTATTAAATTCACTTGTCATCATATCTTTTTCATTTTCAAAAATATGTTTAGGAATAATCGATACTAACCAAATCTCTAATGCTTTAAAATATGCCTCTTTATATTTTATAGTAAGTGTATATTTATCATTTGCTATAACTGATAAAACTTTCTTATAACTAGATGTTAGTGGAGTATATAATTTAGGATTATGTATAGCATTATAAGTATAAAGTACATCATCGGTTGTAAACTCAAACCCATCATGCCATTTCACATTTTGTTTTAATTTAATCTCTAAAGTTATATCATCTATAAATCTATAAGAAGATGCTAAATCAGTTATAATCTTACCATCTTTATCATATTTAAATAAGCCGTTAAAGATCCAAGACTCTATTTCACTACTTGCACTATCTGTTGATAAAACGGGATTGATTCTACTAGGGTTTGAGGAGAGACTTAAGTTAAGTGTTGAGGAATATGCACTCACCAAAAATACACATATTAAAACTATATTTTTCATAGGCAATTGTATATAAAAATATATAAGAGATAGATTTTATTTATACTATCCCCTCATCTAAATTTTTATAAATTCATGTATCGTAAATGTTGGTTTTCTTCTTGATTATTATAGTAATTTTTTATCACTTTTTTTGCATTTTTGTATGCTTCTTTTGTGCTTTTCCCAAATCCACGAAATACTCCATTTTTAGTCATGAATTCAACAGAACGGATCTCTTGTTCACTTTTTATGATAATTGCTCTAAAAATATTAAACTTCTTTTTAAGCTTATCAATATTAGCAATTTTGTCTTTATTTAAGATTTTAGTAATCATATTTTATCCTTTAAACTATAATTTATGAGTTATAGTAATATAATATAGGCATTATATATGTTTTAGGCAAAATTGTCAAGTAGTCCAAATTTTAGGCATAAAAAAAGGTCAAAAAGAAAAATCTTTTTGACCTTTTTAGAAAGAAAGATAAAGTATCTATTATGTTTTTGAAAATTGAGGAGATCTTCTCGCTTTTCTTCTTCCTGGCTTCTTTCTCTCAACTGTTCTAGCATCTCGAGTAAGTAAACCATGAGGTTTTAAAACAACTCTAAATTGCTCATCATAAGCTACTAGAGCTCTTGAAATACCATGTCTTAAAGCATCAGCTTGAGCAGAATAACCACCACCTAATGTTTTAGCAACGATATTTACAGATTCTAATTGTTTAGAAACTTCTAATGGTTGTCTAACTCTTTTTTTAAGAGCTTCGTGACCACCAAGCCATGTATTAAGTGCTTCACCATTAACAGTGATTTCACCTTTTCCAACTTCTAGCCAAACTTTAGCTATTGCTGTTTTTCTTTTTCCAGTTGCGTATATTTTTGCCATCGATTATCCTTGTACTTGCGCTGTATGTGGGTGGTCTGCACTATCATAAACTTTAAGGTTCTTAAGTATTCTAGCACCTAGTTTAGTTTTTGGTAACATACCTCTTGCTCCTAGTTTAAATAATCTTTCTGGATTATTTGCTAGCATATCAGCCATTTTATGAGTTTTTGTACTACCAAAATGTCCTGAGTGAGTATAATAGTTTTTATCTGCTAATTTAGCACCAGTAAATTTAACTTTACTAGCATTGATAATTACTACGTTGTCTCCACAATCAATATTAGGAGTAAAATTAGGTTTGTTTTTACCTCTTAAAATAGTTGCAACTTCTGTCATAAGTCTACCATAGATTCTATCAGTAGCATCAATAACAATCCATTCTTTTTTAACATCAACTTGATGTAAGCTTTGTGTAAATTTCATTTGAAATATATCCTTTCTTAAAAATAAGTTCGGAATAATAGCGTTATAATCTTATAAGAAGCTTAAATTAAGTCTTATTAAAGTTTTATTTTTTAAACTATGATTTCAGCAAAATTTATATATAATTATATATGTTTAATAAAGAATTTTTAAAGACCTTAACCGTACTATATGTTGAAGATGATGAGAGTATTAGAACATCATTATCTAATATTCTAAAAAAAGTATTTGCCGAAGTAATTATCTGTGAAGATGGCGATGTTGGTATCAACCAATTTAAATCTTATACTCAAGAAAAAAAAACTAAAATAAACCTTATTATTAGTGATATTAATATGCCAAATAAAAATGGTATTGAGATGGTTCAAGAAATAAGAGAGATCAATCAAGATATCCCTATAATATTTACAACCGCGCATGGTGAGTCAGATTATTTAATGGAAGCTATAAAGTTAAAGATATCATATTACTCACTTAAACCCATTAATACTTCTGAACTATTAGACAATATCTCAAACTTTTGTATGATAGAACAAAATAAAGAACTAATAAAAGAGAAATCAAACCAAATTAATCAATACATGGATATTATCAATAATATTACAGCAATATTTAAAGTTGATACACAAGGTATTATTACTGAAGCGAATGAACTCATTTGTGAGGTATCTCAATATGCTGAAAATGAGCTAATAGGTATGCATGTAGATAATATTTTACATAATGATACTATTGTAAAAACATTTGACGATACACTTACTTTAATAGATGATAATGATCTTTTTAAAGGTAAATTAAAATTTAATTCAAAACTTGGAAATACTTTCTATATGGGGTCAACTATTATAACTTCTAAAAATGAATATAATTCCAAAGTAGAAGGCTATATTTATATCTGTATAGATCAGACAGATGATGAGATAGAAAAGCAACAAACGATGCAAAGAGTTAGAAAAAATATGATTCAGCAAAGAACAAAAGAATCAAATCTTGTAAAAACTGCAAAAGATTTAGAAAACCAAATTGAAATAATAAAAGCATCTTCAATTAGTAGTAAAGATAGTAAAGTTATTATGGCTAGTTTAGCAAAAGAGAAACAAAAAGTTGTTACATTAAATACTCAAATCTTACATTATGAAGAAAAAATAGTAAAATTGACACAACAAAAACAAAAAATAGATGGTGGAGATAAAGTCAAAAAACTTGAAGCTATGAAAAAAACGCAAGAATATGGAAATGAAAAAGAAAGATTTCAATCAAAAATTATAGAACTACAATCTTTAGTTTCTAAATTAGAAGCTAAATTAAAAGAGAAGAGTGTAAATTAATTTACTCTTCGGTTTCATTTTTTATAACAGGTAAATCTACTGGTTTAGGTGGTTCTTTGACATCTTTATAGTCGAGTTTTTCTCTTTTAAAGAGAACATAATCTGTTACAATCTTTTGAGTTTTAGGGACAATTGAAAAATCTTCTTTAGATATAATTTTTTGTGTTAGTTCTGCCATTGATACCAAACTACTTGTTGCTAGTTCTTCTTCTAACTCTGAATATTTTCTCATTATTGTATCAAATATATAATTATAAGGATAACCCAATATATTTTTTCCATTTAACATTTTTTTGAGGGCTATCCAATTAGAAAATATTAACTCCCATGCTCTTTTTTGATCATCAGTTATACATTGTTTACTAATAATACTTTTCCATTTAAATAAAGCATAATAGGCATGATGATTAGTCCATAACTCAGCAATCCACCAATCTTCAAATTTAGGGAAACCTCTAAATGCAGGTAAATTATCTTCTTCTATATTTTCTTGAATATTTGTAAGAAGAACATGAAGATGTAAAACTACGATAGATACTTGAGTATTTAACATCCCTAATTCTTTTATATCTTCATCTTTTAAGTCTTTTAATAAAACTTCAAAGTCATTTTTAATTTCATTGAATTTACTTTCTAATTCACAATGAACAGAAAGATCAAGAGAAATAACTTTGGATACAATTTCAAATAATTCACGATCTTCGATAAAAGAATCTTCTTTTAATTCATCGAGAATTAACATAGCTTCTAATTTTTCATCATTTTTTTTAGAAACTTCTCTTTTAATTCTAACTTTTTGATAATTTAAATAATTCTTTCTCTCAATCGCTTCACGAACTCTCTCTTTCTCTTCTAGTTCTGACATATCTTGAGACATAAGATCTTTTAATTTTTCTTTGTGTCTTTCTAGTTGCTCTTGAGCATTCTCTAAATTTGTTTCAGCTGATGCTTTCCCCATGAAACTAAGTTTACTCTCTCCTGAGTCATGATTTGATAGCTGTTTTTTAATAGATTTAATAACATTTTCATTATCTTTTATCATCTCTTCTAATGCGATAATTACTTTCATTGTTTACTCCATGTTGAACAAATTTATTTAATTCTACTCCACATTTCTTATTTTTTGTTTAAAATATTAAATTAGTTTATATTCGTTTTAATATAACCCCAGATTCTATGTGATGAGAATATGCAAATTGATCAAATAAAGCAAACTTTTCTATTGTATGAGTTTTTGTTAATTCTTCTAAATCCCTATGTAAAGTTTTAGGATTACATGAGATGTAAATGATATTATCAAACTCTTTTGAAAGCTCCGTAGTAGTTACATCTAATCCTGCTCGAGGCGGGTCTAAAAAGATTGTACTAAAGTTATACTCATCAAGATTTACATCTTTCATACGTGTGAATTCTCGCACCTTATTTCTAGCTTCTACAAACTCTTCACTAGACATTCTAATAAAGTCAATATTTTCTACATTATTTAGTGCACAGTTTTCTTTTGCTGACTTTATTGAAGTTTTGCTAATTTCTGTTGCTATGACTTTATCAAACTTTTTTGACAATGGAATAGTAAAGTTCCCACCACCACAATATAACTCACATAAATCATCTTGAGCATTTATATTATTTAAAACCCATTCAATCATTTGAATATTTACATTTTGGTTTGGCTGTGTAAATCCACCCTCTTTATACATAAATTTAAAATCATCACCATTAATATTTAAAGTCTCTTCTATACAATCATTTGTCAAAATAACTTTTTGTTTTCTACTTCGCCCAATAATTTTAATGCCAAATTTGTTTTCTAATTCTTTAGCTTTAACATTCCAATTATCTTCTAGTTTTCTATGATAAATTAATGTAACTAACATATCTGACGTAGTTGAACTTAAAAACTCTATAGTAAATAATTTATAGTTTAAATCGGCATCCTCCTGTAGACTTTCTAATAATATAGGCATAAGTTTTGCTATGTCATCACAGACCATACTACATGAGTTTATGATTAATGTTTTTTTATCTACATCACTCATCGCATAATCTAATGTATAGTTATCATTCTCATCAAATGTTTTCCATATTCTAAACTCAGCCCTATTTCTAAATGCTCCATCTTTACTTCTTATAATATCAATATCTGAAGTCCACAAATTTTTAAATCTGTCTTTTTCAATATCAATTTTTTTTGATAATTGCTCTTCATAAGAAAGCCCTCCAAGATTACAACTACCACACACACCGAAATATTCACAAGTCATTTAGTATCCTACATTTTTATTATATTTTATATGCTATTATACCGAATGATAAATAAAAATTTTAAAGAGCAACTAAGCGACTTACTAAACTGTGACATTAAAGCATTATATCCTCTAGCTCGTGAGCTAAATAGAAAATTATATTTTTATGTTGGACCTACAAATAGTGGAAAAACATATCAGGCTATGAATGAGATGACAAAAGCCGATACAGGTACATATTTAGCACCTTTACGACTTCTTGCATTAGAGAACTATGAATCACTTAAAAACAATGGCACACCTGCATCACTAGTAACTGGTGAAGAAGAACTTTTTGATGAAGAAGCAGGACATGTTTGTTCAACTATTGAGATGATAAATTTTAACCTTGAAGTTGATGTTTGTGTAATCGATGAAGTTCAAATGCTTGATGATGAAGATAGAGGTTGGGCATGGGTAAATGCCATCTTAGGAAGTCCAGCAAAAAAAGTTATCATGACGGGAAGCGTAAATGCACTTGATATTATTAAAAAAATAGCTGTATATTTAGATGAAGAACTTGAAGTTGTAAAATTTAAAAGAAAAAATCCTCTAAAAGTAGATGAAAAACACACAAACCTAAAAGATATTAAACCTGCAACTGCACTTATAGCTTTTTCAAGAAAAGAGGTTTTAGGTCTTAAAGCAAAACTCAGTAAATTTCATACAGTTTCAGTTTTATATGGAAACTTAAGCCCAGAAGTGAGAAAAGAGGAAGCTAAAAGATTTAGAGAAGGGAAAAGTGATATTTTAGTTGCAACAGATGCTATTGCTATGGGACTAAATCTTCCTATTAAACATATACTTTTTACAACTGATAGAAAGTTTGATGGAAAAGAGAAACGACCACTTACACCAAACGAAGTGATACAAATAGCAGGTCGAGCTGGACGTTATGGACATCATGAAGTGGGACATATTGGTGGTACTTCAGGAACAGTACTGAGTCATATAGATAATATGTTTACATCTCCCATGAAAACTATCAAACCACCTGTAAAAGTAAAAGCTACTCAAGTTCAAGTTGAAGAGCTTTCATCTCATTTAGGTACAAAAAACTTAACAACTATTTTAAAGTACTTTTCAAAACATATGAAATACGATGGTCCTTTTGAAGCTGTAAATCTAAAAGGTATGCTAGAACTTTCTCTTATGCTCGATCAAAAAGAAGACTTAAGTTTAGAAGATAAATATATGTTAAGTAATGCTCCAATAAACACGAGATCACCTTTAATTTTGAGTGGTTATAAAAAATATGTAAATGCAATACTTACACATAGTGTTACAAAATTTAGACTTTCATCTAAAATTGGAGGCATTGCAAGAACACAACTAGAACTACTGCAAGCAGAAGATGAAGTGAAAAAAATCTCATTATATCTTTGGTTATCTTATAAGCTTCCCGAATTATTCCCAGATAAACAGAAGGCTGAACTATGTAGAGTTGAAATAAATAACTTTTGTGAAAACTCTTTAAAATCAAATAAACGTTTAAAACCTATGGAAAATAGAAGTAGAAATAGAAACGATGGAAATAATAACCGATACCAAAAAGATAGATATGGAGACAAACCGAGAAGTTATAGTAAACCTTATAATGATAGAGATAATAGAGCTAGAAATAAATATAAAGATTCTGATACAGATTCAAATAATAGCCCTAAAAAAGATGGGAAAAAAGACACTACTAATGAAAGTCGATCTCCAAGAAGGAGACGTAGAAGAGAAAGGTAAATCTTTTCTAGTTTCGTTAGAATCTAAATTGATTCTACTTTATTTCTACCATTTTCTTTAGCTATATAGAGGGCTTCGTCTGCCCTTGCAATAATACTTTGAATTGAATCTTTCTTTTTAAAAAGAGTAATACCAAAACTAGCAGTTTTTTTCCCTACTGTGGAAAAGTCACTTATTTCAATGGAGTATCTTAATTGCTCTGCAAGTTTGTGCACTCCCTGAATATTTGTTTGAGGACATATAATCACAAACTCTTCTCCTCCCCATCGACCAACTATATCCGTAACTCTTATTTGTGTTTTTAAAATATGTGCAAATTCTTCTAGTACTTTATCCCCTACATTATGACCATATGTGTCATTTGTTGATTTAAAGAGATCAATATCTAATATTATTACACCAAAAAAATAGTGACCTCTATTTGCTCTATTTATTTCATTTTCTAAAGACTCATTCAATTTTACGCGGTTGAAAAGTTTAGTTAAAACATCTGTTGTTGCTAACTTCTCTAGCTCCTTATTCGATATTTCTAGCTCTTTAGTTCTCTCTATAACAATATTTTCTAGCTCCTCATTTATATTCTGAAAAGCCTGCATCTCATAATATCGGTAAAAATAAAGAAGATAAGATATCATTAAATAAGCAATACAAAAAAATAAAAATGAATATCCATTATAATGAAGAAAAAATAGATAAAATATCGATACTAAAATACTTAATAATACAAAAGACCATAATATTCCTTCTTTTGGACCCCTTATAGAAAATGAAGCTATAGGATAAAGTAAAATAAAAAATGTGCTATTTATCTCTTGACTTCCATCTAAAAAACCGATGATAAATAAAATAGCAATCAAAATCATAAAAACTCTAGAATTAAACACATAGTTAGTAGTTTTTCTACTATTTCTCAATAAATAAAGAATCGATAAAGAAAAGATATTTAAGGTAATTGCTAAATAATATGAATCAATGAGATAATATAAAGGTGATAATAATGCAGAAACTATTATCGCGATAAGAAGATATTTTTTTAAAAGTTCATTTCTATATTTATACTGATCAATCAACTTTATCTCCTGCAATAAATTTTATAATAGGTAAGAAGAGTTTATCAAAACATATATAAATCTATCTCAATATTTATTCTATCACCTAAAGCTAAAATAACTATTTTTCGATATAATATAATTAAATATACATAATAAAGAGAGTACAACATGCAATCAAATCTATCTATAATAATTCTTGCAGCAGGCAAGGGAACAAGAATGAAATCATCAATACCAAAAGTCCTTCATAAAATGTCAGGTAAAGAGATGTTATATTATTCAATAGAAGAAGCTAAAAAACTTTCAAATGACATTCACGTAGTTCTATATCATCAAGCTGAGCTTGTTCAAAGTTCTATGGATAAATATTTTGAGAATATTCAATATCATATTCAAGATCATGATAAATACCCAGGAACAGGTGGTGCAGTTATGGGAATAATACCTAAAAATGAAAAAGTACTTGTCTTAAATGGAGATATGCCATTAATTGAAGCAGAAGAGTTAACTCAATTAACTCAAGATGATAACACTCATGAAGCACAAAACCAAAAACTTACAATGTCAGTATTAAATCTTGAGTGTGCTGATGGTTATGGAAGAGTTGTAGTTGAAAAAAATAAAGTAACAAAAATTATTGAGCAAAAAGATTGTAGTAGTTATGAACTTGATATTATAACTGCTAATGCCGGAATTTATTGTTTTGATACACAATTTTTATTAGAAAACCTACCAAAACTATCAAATGATAATGCACAAGAAGAATATTATATAACAGACTTAGTTGAAATTGCAGTAAATGCAGATATGTCAATTAAACCTGTTATTGTAAAAGAAGAAAATTTTAAAGGTGTAAATAGTAAATATGATTTAGCAAACGCTGAAGTTATTCATCAAAATAGAATTAAAACAAATTTTCTAAAAGCTGGAATTACTATGAAACTTCCAGAGACTATTTATATTGAACATGGAGTAGAAATAGAAGGTGAAACTGTTTTAGAAAATAGTGTAACACTTTTAGGAAATAGTAAAATCATTAACTCTATTATAAAAACAAATAGTATTGTAGAAGATTCTATTTTAGAGAATAGTGATATCGGACCAAGGGCTAGAATTAGACCATTAAGTATTTTAAAAGATACACATATCGGAAACTTTGTTGAGATAAAGAAATCTAATTTAACGGGTGTTAAAGCTGGACATTTAGCATACCTAGGTGATAGTTGTATAGATGAAGGTACAAATGTGGGAGCTGGAACTATTACTTGTAACTATGATGGTATCAACAAACACAAAACTATTATTGGTAAAAATGTATTCATTGGATCAGATACTCAACTTGTAGCTCCAATTACAATTGAAGATAATGCGATGATAGCAGCGGGAAGTACAATCACAAGTGATGTAAAATCTGGAGACTTAGCTATTAGTAGAACAAAACAAAAAAGTATAACAGGATTTTTTCACAAATTTTTCAAACAAAATAAAAAATAATATTAAACACACCTAATGGCTTCATTTGCACAACATGTAAATACTGCTGTAGTAATATCAGGTATTACTATAGCACCGTTATACTCTTCATCTTTAATAGATATCAACCAAGCATTAGCATTATTATTTTTTGGTATGATTGGTGGAATTTTACCAGATATTGATCTGGAAAACTCAAAACCAATTCAAATCACATCCAGTATTTTATCTATATTTATTCCACTATTAGCGATACTTACCTTACTTCAGAGTTTATCTATTAGTAAAATGTTATTTATATGGTTTTTATCTTCAGTGTTATTGCATTTTTTTATTTTCAAAATTTTACTTCATTTTACAATCCATAGAGGTGTAATTCATTCTATTCCCATGGGACTATTATTTGCTCATTGTCTCACTATTGTATTTTATAATGTTCTAGGTTTTGAGGAGCTATTTTCTCTTTTATGTGGACTGTTTTTATTTATTGGATTTATCATACATCTTCTATTAGATGAGATAGTTAGCCTCAATGCATTTGGCATGAGTTTTAAAAAATCTTTAGGAAGTGCGTTAAAGTTTTATGATAAAAACAACATTATAGGTTCTGTTTTATTATACATCTCTCTAGTAATTTTACAAATAACATATCCACTCAATATCGAATATATTAGTGATATTTTCAACTCATTTAAAAATATCAACTTATAAAATAGTTTTAATTATTTTCTACAATATTTTGTAACTCTTCAATCTGAGATAAATAATCTAAGCCAGTAACTCGCAACTTTTCTAAACTTACCACCATAATTTTATTTATACGGGTTTCATCAATATACTTTTTTGAAACTTTTTCATCATCTATTAGTAATATACTATATTTATGTTTGTCTAAGTCATCAACAAGAAACCATCTTAAAAGTGACGGTATTTTTGAAATATCTGTAACAAATAAAATGTTTTTACTTGATAGATAATCCGCTTTATTTTGATCTAAAAAAGAGTTAACTTTATGTGCATTTTCTTCGGAAAAAACAAAAATTATTTTTTTCGTTTTTTCTTCTATTTGATGAGATTTATTAAACTGATTTTTAATAGTAAATTCAGGAATATTTTCACCCACGTTTACCTTTGAAAAAAGAAATGTTGTTATAACTATTAATAAGTAAATTTTTCTCATACTTAGATATTAACTAAAAGAAAATTATAGTATACTTATCTAAATAAATATGTAAAAGGAGTTAGTATGTTTGCTATGTATGATGATGATGGCTTAAATTTCAGAAATAGTATCGATCATTTATATAATGTTCATGAAATAGCACCATCCCAAAAACTCAAAAATAGCGTTAATGATGAAGATAAAAATAAACAAAATTTTCAAGAATCACTCTATAAAGGTAAAATTACAAAAGAAGCTACCAATGCTTATAAACAGATGAATAACCTTGACACAAGAGTAGACATATACCATGTAGAACAAATTATGTCTCAGAAAGTTATTACGGTAACTGATGATAAAACAATTATGGAATGTTATGAACTTATGAAAGAACATACAGTACAACAACTTCCAATTATTGATGATAATCAACTGCATTTAAAAGGGATCATTACAAGACATGATATTTTAAAATTTTTAGTAAATGATTTAGAGTTTTCTGAAGAAAATTTTACTAAACCTATAGATAATATTTCAACAAAAAAAATCATCACAACAGATCCTATTTCAGATATTAGAAGAGTATCTCAAGTGATGTTAGACTTTAATTTAAATGCAATTCCAGTTGTTAATTCTGATGATATTTTAGTTGGAATTGTTTCAAGAAATGATATTATTAAAGCAGTAGCATCACTACCACATCTTCAATTATGGGCATAAAATGACAAATAAAGAACTACTGAATATCACTAAACCATTAACTGTTTTATATGTGGAAGATGACATTATCGTTGCTAATAATATGAAAAAAATATTACATAAACTTTTTGATAACGTAATATTTGCAGCAGATGGACAAGAAGGCTTAGAGAAGTTTCAATCAAATCAAATAGATATAATCATTTCGGATATAAATATGCCTCAATTATCTGGTATAAATATGTTAAAAGAGATTAAAAAAACTGAAGCAAAAGTTCCCGCTATGCTTATTACTGCACATCAAGAACTATCATATTATGAAGATGCAATGGAACTTAATGTTGATGCCTATTTAAATAAACCTATCAATGTAGATAAACTAATCGAGAAAATAAAAGATGTTTCTGTAAATATTAAAAAAACGAAAGCCCTAGATAATAGTTATGACACACTCACCAATGCAAATCAAAAGTTACTTGATATTGGATATAAAATAACATCACAAAAAGATTTTACTAAAATACTTGAAACTATTTTATTAGGGGCTAAAGAGTTATCAGATTCTGATGGAGGAACTCTTTATTTATACAATGAAAAAAATGATACATTAGAATTTAAAATTGCAACAAATGACACACTTAAAATACACAATTGTGATATAAACTGGAAACCATTAAATATTTATAATGAAGATAATAGTACAATTAATGTCAAAAATGTTGCAGTTGTTTCTGCAATGAAAGACCAGCTCATAAATATTCCTGATGTTTATAAGTCAGATAAATTTGACTTTGCTGGGGCTAAAGCATTTGATGAAAGTCAAAACTATCAAACAAAATCTATGCTTGTACTTCCTATGAAAAATAAGGACAATGAACTAGTAGGTGTTATTCAACTTATCAATAAACAAGTTGATAATAAAACTAGTAATTTTACGCAAGAAGATGAAATTCTTATTAAAGCTATGGCTTCACTTGCAACAATGATTATTGAAAATAATCAACTTGTAATAGACTTAGAAGCTCTACTTTATGGACTGATTGACTCTGTAAATAAAGCACTCAGTGAAAAATCAAAATACACACAACAGCACAATGATAATGTAGCTTTTTTAACAAATATTATTGCAACAGGTATTAACGATAATAAAACAATTTATCCTGATATAGAGTATTCTGATGTTGAGATGGAAGAGATACGACTTTCAGCGATGCTTCATGATATTGGTAAAGTTACAACTCCAGTACATATAATGGATAAAGCAACAAAACTAGAAACTATTTATAATAGACTTCATACTATTAAATTACGATTTGATATTGCTAAAAAAGATGTAGAGATAGCATTTTTAAAAAATGAAATAAGTGAAGATGTTCAAACTGAAAAATTATCAAAACTAGATGATGACTTTACACTTATCGAAAAACTAAATAACGGTGAATATTTTGCCAAAGATGAAGAATATGATCAAGCTGAAAGTATTGCAAAAGATTCTAATTATCAACTTTTAGAAGAAGATGAACTCTATAATTTATCGACACGAAAAGGAACTTTAACAGCTGAAGACAGGGATATCATCAATAATCATGTAGTGATGTCATATGAGATGATAAAAGAGTTACCGTTTCCTAAAAAATTCAAAGATGTACCTAAAATTGCTTGTTCTCATCATAAAACAACTGACGGTGGTGGTTATGCAGCCAAAGAGATCAAAGACTTACCATTAACCCTCAAAGATAAGGTTCTGGTTATTGCTGATATATTTGAAGCATTAAGCTCTAAAGATAGACCATACAAAGCGCCAAATACATTAAGCCAAATTTTTAGAATATTTACATTTTTAATAAAAGACAATAAAATAGATAGATATCTAGTACAAATGTTTTTTGAAGATGGTTTATATTTAGAGTATGTAAAAGAACATTTTGAAGAGTCTCAAATAGAAAATATTGAGGAAGATATAAAAAAGTTTTTTAACTCAATCTAGTTTGAGTGACTCTTTATATACTGAGTCACTTTTGTTTTTATCTCTTCTTTTACAGTTACTTTTAAATCCATCATATACAGATCAGAATCTATTGTAAGTTTCTTTAATTTTACCATATCTTTGGCAGTAGTAATGATAGAAAAATCTGGGTATTTTTTCTTCAAATCTTCTATATCATTTTGTATAAAATTATAATGATCAGGATAACTAATCATGGTAATATTTTTTGGTAAATACTCCAATAATCGATTTGGTTTTGAAATTGCAGTTAATAATATAGTTTTGGTAGGGAGTTCCTTGATAACTTCATCTTTATTATTTTTAAAACACACTTCTCGATAAAAATCTACATCTTCTTTTAAAACACAATCAGCAAAAGAATACATCATTTTGGAATCTCTATATCCACCACTAGGTAAACAAAAAATATTTGTAGGTTCCTCTTTTGGACGCAATAGTAAATCATATTTTAAAATTTCATGTTTACCATAACCGTCATCGAGAAAGACTAATTTACATCCTAATTCTTTTGCTTTTATAATTGCTTTAATTCTATCTTCTGAAACAATAATAGTTGCTTTTGGTAAAGCATTTGCTAATAGCATCGCTTCATCTCCACTAACAATTACATCTTCTAATATATCACCTTTATTTGATATAACATAAAGACCTTTAGAAGCTCGTCCATAACCTCTAAGCACTACAGCTATATCAGAATACTCTTCTCCTAAAGCAATAGTTACAGGAGTTTTTCCAGTACCACCAACTAGTAAATTTCCTACACTTATAACAGGTATACCAAAATATTGAGGTTTTTTTGAGACTCTTTTAAAAGTTGTAATTATACAGTAAAGTAAAGTAAGAGGAAGAAATAATAAACCTATTATTCTTTGAAGAGGAGTAGGAAAGAACAGATACTGTTCTATCCATTTTACTAAAAAGCTATTCAAGCTTTAGATCCATTGTTTCGCTATTTTTTTAATATTGTTACATACATATAATACATCTTCATCACTCATTGATGGATAAATAGGTAAAGATAATATTTGTCCATATGTTGTTAATGCATTTCCATATGTTGTAATTTTTAGTTTATACTTCTTTTTGTAATATGTTAAAAGATGTAAAGGTATATAATGAAGTCCTGTCGAAATACCTTGTTCTTTTAATGCTCGAGCAAACCCATCTCTATTTTTTGTTACTTTAATAATATACTGACTAAAAATATGTTCTTCATCAAAAGCTGGTAAAGATACATGTTTTAATTCTGTTAACTCTTGATTATATAAAGAAGCAATCTCTTGTCTTCTTTCACAAAAGCTATTAGTTTTATAAAACTGCGCTAAGTTAAATGCAGCTTCAAGTTCTGTCATATCGTATTTATATCCGATATCTACAACATCATAAATATAATCTATATTTCCAAACTCATCAAAACTACTGTTAATTGCATGTGTTCGTAGAAGTCTTGCTCTATTAGCTAAGTCTTCACTTTCAGTTACAATAAAACCACCTCTACTAATAGCAGTTTTACTATTTGAATAGTTTGTAGAAAAAATTGTCATATCAGCTGCCAATGATCCAACCATTTCATCTTTATACATCGCACCCAATGCACTTGTCGCATCTTCAATAACAATAAGTTCATATTTTTTTGCTATTGCATAAATTTTATCTAAATCAGGAATTCCACCTGCTACGAATGTGATCATTAAAGCTCTTAATTTTTTAGAATTATTTGCCTCTAAATACTCTTCAAGTTTATTGATATCAATATTAAATCCATCAGATGCTATATCTACAAAAATAGGTTCTGCATCAAAATGTCTTACAGTTTCAGGTAAATTTACAAAAGAGTTTACACTCATAAGTACTTTATCTGCTCTTTTTAATTCCATTGCACTTAATGCTAAATGTAATGCACTTGTAGCATTATTTGTAGCAATTGTATATGAAGCACCAACAAAGTCACCTATCTCTTTTTCTAACTCTTCAACCCTACTTACAGATGTTATTTCTTGTTTTAATACAGAAGTAACTGCATCCATCTCTTCTTGATCTATTGTTGATTTAAAAAAAGGTATTGTACGTTCATTTTTAACAGTTTTTACCATCTATATTTCCTTTTATTTTTAGAAGTTTATTTGTGCGATTGTTGGTAATTTTGATTTAAAAGCATTTGCTTTTACTCTATACTCTAACATATCTATTAACTTCGAATCTATCCCTAAAGATAATAATTCTTCTTTTGTTTTCTCTTGATCTATTAATTGTTTTAATACATCATCCATAACTTTGTATGTATAGCCCAGTTCCTCTTCGTCACTTTGACCTTCCCAAAGATCTGCACTTGGTTTCTTATCTATTATAGCATCAGTTACACCTATAAATCGGGCAAATTCAAAAGCATCTGATTTGTACAGTTGTCCAATAGGATTAATTGCACACGCAGTATCCCCAAATAATGTACCATACCCTAATAAAATTTCCGACTTATTGCTAGTACCGACAACCAATGAACTATCTCTTGCACTAATATCATATAAAACTGACATTCTCATTCTTGCACTTAAATTCCCAATTCGAAGAGGAGTTGCATCTTGAACATTATTAAAATATCCTTGTACCATTGGTGCTATTTCAACAACCTCATAAGAGATATCAAACTTTTCACAAAGTTCTTTTGCATCATTGATACTAGAATCACTTGATAAATGAGAAGGCATCATCACTCCAGAAAATTTTTCTCCAAAAGCCTCTTTACATAAAACAGATACTATAGCAGAATCAAGTCCACCACTAATACCTACTACAACTTTTTCTAAACCAATTTTAGAAACTTCTTCTTGTAAAAAAGATATCATTTGAGTTTTAAGATTTTCAAAGTTCATTAGCGTCCTTTAAGTTTTATTTATTATAGCAAATTTAAGATTAATCTTAATTCTCTAAAAAATAAGCTTATGGTTAAATTATTATTTACTTTATTTTTTTTATACTAGTGATGATTCTTTGAATTCTGCGTTCACTTTAGATATTTTATTGTATGAAGTTAAAGGGAAGAAGAAATAGATAACTATTTATTCTGATTGATAAAGTTTATAAGACTTTGTTCATCCAATGCCCCAGATACTCTTTGTATCTCGATACCATTTTTATAGATTACTAAAGTTGGGATACTTCGTATATTGTACTTTGCCCCTAGATTTTGTTCATCTTCTGTATTTACTTTTACAAATAAAACTTTTAATGGGAATTTTTTAGCGACACTTTTAAAAACTGGTGCCATAGATTTACATGGACCACACCAAGGTGCCCAAAAGTCTACAAGTACTGGTATCTCACTATTTACTACTACTTCTTCAAAATTTGTTTGATTTAATTCAACTGGAGTTGTTTCCAATAAAGAATTTTTACAACCTCCACAGTTAGCTTTTGCGTATGTTTCTTTTTGCGGTATATTATTAACTTTTAAACAATGTGGACAAACTACTCTCATTTTATTTCCTTCTATTTTTTAACAATATTTATTGTCATTTGGGTTTAAATCATTAAACAAAAGAATCTTATCAAGTCTTATTTTTTGTTCATTATCAAGAATCATATATTCAGCTTTTTCTATAATTTTCAGATCAATTATTTTTTGTTTAACTTCTTTTTTTTCTTGTTTATCTTCATAAACAATAGTACATAATACTTTTTTCACTGCAGCTGCTTCTAATTCATCATAAAAATGACAAGAAATATTTTTGTATGCATCCATTTTATTATCCAATATTCAATTTTTTATAGGGAATATTATATCATATTTCTAATAGCAGATTTTATCTATAATTTTATTCTAATTCCAACTGCATCAAATACATCTCTTCACCATCTAAAATATCTATATCTACACTTTCACATTTTAAACAGGCGTATTCATTTTTCTTTAAAGTTGATTCTTCTCCACACGATTTACACTTGATCACTACTGGTTGTACATTGATGATAAACTCAGCATCGTGGCACATAGTATGTTCTTTAAAAGTATCAAAAGCTGTTTGCAAAAGATCAGGTTCTACGCCACTCATCACCCCAATTTTAACTACAACTTTTACTACTTTTGTAGCATTATTTTGTCCTGCATTTTCTTCACAACTATTTAACAATGATTGAACGATACTATATTCATGCATCTTTTTTTCCTTGATTTTTAATATTATATTTTTCTATTAATTTTAAATAAATGGCTGTAGATATTCCACTACTTGAAATAATCATACACATAACCATGATTTGATACTTTACATCGATTAAAGGTGAAACTCCTGAAAGTATTTGTCCTGTCATCATCCCGGGAATTGAAACTAAACCTACAGCAAATAAAGAATTTATATTTGGTATCATTGAAGCTTTATATGAAGTATTTCTAGCTTTGATATAGACTCCATCTCTTTGATACTCTACTTCAAATCTCTCAGCTGCAATTGAAACACTATTCATAGAGTTTGCAAATATCATTCCAGCAAGAGGTATGATATATCGAGGATCATACCAAAGACTCAAATCCAAAATACCACCTACTACAAAACAAAGTGTTATCATGCCACCTATAAAAATAGCTATAAAACTTATCAGATATAAATTTCTATTCTTTCTTGCAACTGGTCGCATAGAAATAATACTCGCAACGATTAACATAACTGTTAATACCCCTATGATATAAATAAACTCTTTTGTATTAAAAATATATGTTAAAACATATCCTATAAGTATCAGTTGTAAAAACATCCGACTCAATCCATAAGGGATAGTAATCTTATCATCACTCCATTTTAGATAAATCACATACACTACAGCGATTGGTATCAGTAGCCAAATAAGATCTAAAAATGATATTTGAGTCATATATTATTTTCCTTGTAATCTTTTAGGAGTAACAGTAGAGGAAACCTTATGTACAAAGTCATATCGTAGTTTATGAAAAGAACTTGACTCTTCCCAAAACTCTGGATACATTATTTTTATTTCATTTTCTTTGCAAGAATTTATATACTCTTTATTAACTTCTAAATAATCCTCTTTATCCCAAAGGAAATCATCATATTTATCTTCATCTTTTACTAGACTAGGAGCATATTCTCTTAATCTATCAAAATAATTCTCTTTGGGAAATACCTCATCAACTAGACCAATCTCTTTTGCTTTTTTCATACTGATTGGTAAACAGTTTTCCAACAACTCTTGTGCTTTTTGTTCACCGACTCTTTTAGTCAAAGAATAAGTATGATATTCACTACCACTAAGTCCTATAGTTTTATAGTGAGGATTTAAAACTACATTTTCCTCTCCCACTACATAATCACAAGCAGTAGCTAAAAACACTCCACCTGCACCTGCATTTTTATGTAAAGATGCAACAGTTATAACATCATCAGCAAAAATGATTGATTTGATTAAATCATTCATTGCATTGATATTACTCCAGCCATCTTCCCCTTGTTTTTTACTATCTTCTAAAATATTGAGATGGATTCCATTAGAGAAAAAATCACGTGCCCCAATCAAGACTATAACTTTTACATCCTCTTTTAAATACTCAAAAGCATATTTTAAACGGATAGCTTGTTCTGCTGACATCGCACCATTATGAAAATTAAAACACAAGTATGAAACATCCCCATCTTTATGACCACCTATCTCATAAAATGTTTTATATGTCATATTAAATATGAGTGAAAGTCTATTTTCTTTAACACCTTGGATTTTGTCTTTTAATACATACGTAGCAGGTAGTTTTATACCATCTATCTCTTTTAAGTGTGTTATCCAAATAGAACCATCAATAGTACCAAGACAAATAGCTCCATCTCTTTTAGCAAGTATCTCTTTTACTTCCCCTGTAAGTTTTTCATCTTCCCACGCTCCAAACAGATAACACTGCACTCCTAAAATAGTATCTAATACTCCGGGGTAACTATCACTAGTATAGATTTTTTTAACTATCTCTAAAGTAGTATCTTTTTCCCAGTCTATTTGTCTATCTTCAGTAGTTAAGTAGTGATGTAAATCAGTGTCAAGTTGTTTTGTAGGTGTGAAATTTTTATCTTGTAAGTTTATAAGTAGTTTCTCCATAGCTTCCAAAGTTGCATAAAAAACTTCATCTCTATAAAGAGAGGCTTTATACGTATCTCTTACTTCAAAATTAGCTTGCGCATATATTTCACCACCATCAAAATATTCATTTGCTTTTAGTATCACAACTCCCCATTCTTTTTTATCATCTCTTATAACATGATCTAATGAATGATGACCTTTATCCCCACGAACCCCAGGATGTAAAATATATGTAGGTACTTTAGTAAAGACTTCTTTTGGTATATACTTTTTTAAATAAGGGCAAAGGATGATATCTGGTTCAAATCTGTTTACTTCTTCTATGATAGATATATCATCTATTGCATACTGAATACCAACTTTATGTCCTGCATCTTGTAGTTTTACAAATACCCCTTGAGTCAAAGAATTAAAAGCAGATACGAGTAAAAGTATTTTCATTTAGTATTTCTTTTTAACAGATTCTTGGAAGTAGTTCACCTGTAGGCGTATCTAAAAATCTTTGTGTTCCATAGGCACTATTCAGAACTACTTTTTGTAAGTGATTTTGTGTAACTTTACCGATAATAGAAGCCATAGTGTTAGCTTCAAATGTTTTTAATATCTCTAAAGCTTTAACGGCATCATCTTTATGTATAGCTAATACAAAAGTACCCTCGTTTGCTAAAGCAGCGGCTTCAAATCCTAGCATCTCACAGATACCTATGACTTCATCACTCACAGGTATACTTTGTTCTTCTACTTCTATACATACATTTGATTGTTTTGACCATTCATTTAAAACAGCACTTACTCCACCTCTTGTAGCATCTCTAAGTGCAGTTATATTTATACCCGCATCTATAAGCGCTTTTACTTGTGGATATAAAGAAGTACAATCACTTTTAAGATTACTACTCATCTCTATACCTTCACGAGCAGCAAAGATAGTAGCACCATGACATCCGATATCTCTATTTACTAAAATAATATCATCAGTAGTTATACTATTAGAACTTATACCTTTTTTAGTAACTTCCCCTATTCCAGTAGTATTGATAAATATCTTATCTACACTGCCACGTGGTACTACCTTAGTATCTCCACTTACCACAATAGCTCCATTTACTTCTAGTTCAGATTTCATACTTCGTACTATTTTTTCTAAATCACGAGTTGCAAAACCCTCTTCAATAATAACACTACAAGTTAGGTATTTAGGACGAGCGCCCATCATCGCTAAATCATTACAAGTACCACAAACAGCCAGTTTCCCTATATCAGCTCCAGCAAAAAACAAAGGACTCACAGTAAAACTATCTGTAGAAAACGCTAACTCTCCACCATGCACGTCTATGATTGCTGCATCTTCACTTTTTTCTAAAATATCATTTTTAAAATGTTTATAAAATACCTTTGAAATTAGTTCGTTGTTTTCTTCTCCACCATTACCATTTGCGAGTGTTATTGTTTTGTTCATCTATTTTGTCCCTATATGTATATATTAACTATTCACTTTTCTATTTAGTGTTTTTTCTACTTTTTCTACTTTTGAAGTAAGTCTATTTTCACAGTTTTTACGAATATCAAATTTTAGTGAAGAGTATACTCTCTCACAATCTTCTAGTTGCTCATAGGCTAACTCTACGATACTTAATGCTTCTTTCATGCTCGTTGCTTCTATAATAGTACCCATCGCAGTTAACTGATATGGTACTCCACTCTTATCAATAGCATCTATTACTTTACTTACTTGTTTTGAAACAGAAGAGCCTTCTCTTCCGTCTGCAGATGTCGGAAACATTGCAAATTCGAGTAAAACACTTATCATAATAAAGATCTTTTTTCTTCAATATTTGAGCCGTTTTTTTCACTGTATTTTACTATATAATCAACAGCTTCATCAATACTATCCGTAATGATGTATAAACTCAAATCTTCTGGACTTAGATATTCATGCTCTAACATTACTTTAAAAAACTTTTCTAAAGGTTTGTAAAACTCTTTTCCAAAAAGTACGATAGGAAATGCTCCCATTCTTTTTGTTTGTACTAAACATAATGCTTCAGAAAGTTCATCTAAAGTTCCAAATCCACCAGGCATCGCTATAAAGGCTACAGAGTTTTTAATAAATGTCACTTTTCTTGTAAAAAAGTATTTGAAGTTTAAAGAGTGTGTTACAAACTTATTTTCCTTTTGTTCTTCTGGAAGTTTGATATTAAGTCCAACTGATATCTTTGCACCTTTATTTCCAGCTTCCATGATGCCACCGCCACCACCAGTTACTATTGTAAAACCTTTTTGTGAAAGTTTTTGTGAAATCTTTACTGTTTTTTTATAATACTTCTCTGTTTTCAGTGTTCTTGCACTTCCAAAAATCGATACTGCTGGTGGTAAAGTTGAGAACGCTTCATAAGCATCTGTAAAATCACTAATGATTCTAAAAATTCTCCATATATCTTTTTCTTTACTATGGTTATCTAAAAAACTTTTTTCTATATCTGTCATGCGTAACTCCTATGTTTATATAAGTGTAGCTATTATTTCTTTAAAAGATTACCATATTTATAGTAAGCGGCACACGCACCTTCGCTACTTACCATACACGAACCAATTGGGTTAGTTGGTTTACATGCTGTTCCAAAAATTGTACATTCTGGTGGACTTGCAATTCCTCTTAATATGTCACCACAAATACAAAGTTTATGATCTTCTATCTCTTCAATTGGTAAGATATCTTTATATACAACTTCTGCATCATATACACTATACTCATCTTTTAGTCGTAACCCACTTTTAGCAATATTTCCTAAACCTCTCCACTTAAATAGATCAGTTTTTTCAAAATACTTTTCTACAAGCTCTTGTGCTTTGATATTACCATCGTAACTTACAAGTCTATTGTATTCTACTTCTAATTCACAGCGATTTTCTATAAACTGTTTTACTATCATAGAAATAGCTTGCATCACATCTACAGGCTCAAAACCAGATACTACTACAGGACGATTGTAGTTTCTTGGGAACTCTTCATATATTTTACTACCACTTATCACGCTCACATGTGAAGGGCCTAAAAAAGCATCGATTTGATTGTTGTAACTATCTACATGAATATCACGACTATCTATTAACTCTTTCATCACTTCTGGTACTGTTACATGATTGATATGTAATAAAACATTTTTTATATCTAACTTTATAACAGTATTAATTAAAGCTGCTGTCATAGGAGTTGTTGTCTCAAAACCAATGGCAAAAAAGATAACTTTTTTACTAGGGTTTTCACGTGCGATTTTTATACAATCCAAAGGAGAATATACAAAACGTACATCAGCACCTTTTGCACGTGCATCTTGTAAGCTACCATTACTGCCGGGTACTTTTATCATATCACCTAAAGTTACAAGTATCACATTTTCTTGCATACTTAATACATATGAATGATCGATTCTCTCTTTTGGCATAATACACACAGGACAACCCGGACCATGTATAAAGTTAATATTTTCTGGCATAAGCTGAGGAATACCATACTTCATAATCGTATGTGTATGTCCACCACAAACTTCCATAATATTTATAGGGTTTTCTAGTTTTTTAGAATCTTCTTCAATCATTTTAGCGTATGCTTTTATCGTATCAGCATCTCTAAAATCATCATAAAGATTTTTTAATGTTAGTTCCATTTAGGTAGCTCTATTGGCTAACTCGTTATCTTCAAGTATCGCCTTTTCTCTTTCTTCGGAGTCCATTATTTCTATGATCTCTTTATAGGTATCCAAAGAAGCCATAGCATCCTCTTCATCAATTTTATTCATAACAAAACCAATATGAAGTAAAACATAATCCCCTATTTTTACATCACCCTCTTCCATCAAATCTAAAGAAGCATCTCTAGATACTCCCATAGTATCTACTGTAGCCATATTTGTTTCGGTATCTATTTTTGTAACTTTACTTGGTATCGATAAACACATATTTTCCCTTA
>PJEL010001219.1_pt1 | contig 27040 bp, 22 predicted proteins | sample 1853271 | NCBI WGS metagenome assembly PJEL01 (sample SAMN08108733, study PRJNA415343) | Invertebrate metagenome, whole genome shotgun sequencing project. | host: Globobulimina | place: Sweden: Gullmar Fjord | collected 2015-08
GGCGATAGGCAATGGCGGCTCGCCAACCTATCATCTTTGCGCATCGTCGTTGCTTCCTCTTCGAGCCCAGATACATTCCTGTTTTGTGAATTCTCTCCCCGCCATGCCAAGCACCTCTTCTGCCACATTCGATCTGCCTCCTTCTCGTCCCGCATTGGCGGTCACGATGGGCGATCCGAACGGCATCGGACCTGAAGTAATTGTCAATAGCCTTCACGATGAGGCGCTGCGGAACGCTTCACGGTTCATTATCTTTGGCTCCAACGAAATTCTGCTTCAGGCGGCCGACTCGCTGGGCATCGAGCCATTTTGGTGGCGCGTACAACGCGGGTCTGATATTGATGCAAGTCAGATTGATCCGGCTGAACACACGTCGCAACAAGTGATTGTCATTGATGATGATCGCATTCCCGCTACAGATTTTATGCTCGATCAGGTATGGTCGCGTCGGCCATCTAAAGTAGGCGGGAAAGCCTCACTCCAATACATTGCAGACGCATTGCATTCGACGACACTTGATCCCACCCACCCCCTCAAAACACAGGGCGTGGTCACTGCACCCATTTCAAAAATGTCATGGTCATTGGCGGGCATGAAACGCTTTCCCGGGCACACCGAGCTCTTCGCGGATTTTGCTCGCGTGAAACGCCACGCCATGATGTTCGTCGCTCCCCAATTGCGTGTCGTGCTCGCAACGATTCATGTTCCGCTGATGGATTTGAGAAATTTGATGACCATCGGCCGCGTCTTCGATCCGATTGATATGGCGCATGAAGCATGTCAAAATCTGTTCGGCATTCGTCAGCCGCGCATTGCAGTGTGTGGCCTAAATCCGCACGCTTCCGAAGGCGGGTTGTTTGGCGATGAGGAATATCGTGTGATCGAGCCGGCTATCCGGCAAGCGGTTGACCTTGGAATGAACGTCAAAGGTCCATTCCCCGCAGATACCATTTTCAATGCTGCCGTTGCGGGTGAATTTGATGTTGTCATTGCGATGTATCACGATCAAGGGACCATTCCCATCAAGTTACTCGCTCGGGATGAAGCGGTGAATTTGACGATCGGATTGCCGTTCATTCGTACAAGCCCTGATCATGGCACAGCCTTTGATATCGCGGGTCGGGGAAACGCATCCCCCGGGTCCATGCGGGCATCCCTGCAGCTCGCGTCGCATCTCGCGACCCGCCGCCGTATCCAATCTTGCGTGCATGGCTGAGATCGATTCTCAGGTTGTCGAGGAAGTTGAGAATTTACCCGGCCAACCGTTGCAGCCTCGAATACCATTCTCCCACAAAACATGCCTGACCGTCATTCTCCAATCCTCGTGATCGCGACCCTTCTATCGCTCATTTTAAACATAGGCGGTATTGTCGTCTTTCCGATTCTCATCGATGAGAGCTACTCCAGCCTGACGCATGTGGCCTTGACACCTGATGCCGAGGAAGCCGAGTTGGAGGATGAGGACGAAGAAGTCATCGAAGACGAAATGAAATTCCGCCCGGGAATAGAAGATGGCTCGCCCGCCACGGCTACCTGGATTGGTGCAGCAGAATATCAAGAATTGCTGGCGCGACAGGATGAAGTAGAGCAGGGTGCGTACACCATGGCTGATGGATCGCCGGGAACTGATTTGCCACCCGTGGTCGTGGTGCAGCCCGAGCAACCTGCAGAAGTTGCTTCCGCACAACCGGATGTACCCCTGCAGATGGAGGAAGTAGATGATCCAGTTGAAACCGCCATCGGATCTACGCAATCACAACCCAAGCAAGAAGAATCAACCGAACTCGGCGAGGCGGATTCAATCGATGAAATCACCACCACCGAGCTTCCCTCACCTGTCGAGATAAGCGTGGAGCCCGATGTCGAGGCTCAAAATCCACTGCCGATTCTTGATGCTCCAGAAGCCAAAGACGATGCAGAGGCACCTAACGACGAGAAGAAAGACTCGGAAGAGCCAGATGTTGAGACCCCTGTCGATGAGGTAGAGGATCTGACACCAAGGGATGAGTTGCCTGATGAATTGAGCGAACAATCAGAGCCGGAGGAAGAACCTGACGAGAAGACTCCGGTTCAACCGAATGACAACGAACAGATAGAAGATGCAGAAGACGAAACGGAATCCTCGGAGAATGCTCCACCAACCCCGCCTGTGAGGGTCGTTACAACGCAGGGCTCAAATGGCGAAAGTGAACCAACTCCTGAGATTAAGAGCCCCAACGCCACGCCCAGTGATAAAGAGACGACGGCGAGCATCACCAAAAAGATCCCCGAAATAAAGTGGAATAACGCTGAGCCGATGGCCATGGAAGGCTTGGAAATCAAGCCCTATTCACTGGCTCGTCACATCAACAAAGACTCGCAGGATACGTACTTCCAAATTGCTGCGAACTGGAATTGGATTGGGAAGATCAAGCGCAACCCGACTGCGGTTTTTCAATTCGATCGCAACGGTAATGTCGCACATCTAAAAATCTATCCCTCGTCGGGAACGGGGTATCAGGTCTTTGATAAGAAATATTTGCGAACTTGGCTTGCTCGTTGGACTGCCAGCGGACCAAAACTCCGGACGCTTAAAGAAGGCGAAGTCACCAATCCAATCCCCTTCACGCTGTTGTTTATCAAAGAGCCTAAGAAGAACGTAAAGAAAGAGGATGGCAAGGGAACGGATGATTCCAAACCGTAGCCTTCTCACCAAAACACGACGGACATCTATTCGTCCTTTTATTCGCTACCGCTTTGGATCGTAACTCCAGCCGCCAACGCAATATCAACTGCCTGCGTGGGATCGATGATGAGCTTTGACAATTGTGATCGATCAAACTGCACATTGCGTAACTCAGAGCCGCGTACATCAACCGGCTGATTGAATCGGCCCCCTACAAATCGCGCATCCTGTAAATTGCAATGATCGAAATAAACATTTTCCAAAACTGCATCAGACCAGTCAATGCTCTGCAAGTTGGATGCTTCGATTCGGACAGATCGAAATGAAGTCAACAGCGCTGAACTAATATCCATTTGGCATCGTTGCATGAGAACATTTTGCCAATGCGACTCTGTGGTCACCCAACCGGTGAGACGGCAATCAACTAATTCGACACGCTGCAGATCTAGATTGGACCAGGTTGCGTTTGAAATGTCGCATCGTTCAAACCGAGCATCGAGGCAGGTACAACCCTTCCATTTCGTATTGCGAAAATCTACCTCGCGGAAAACGACTTGCTCGAAACGAAGGTCCGCGATCGGCAGGTTCGTCTCAGATGCTGCTTTGGATGGAGTGATGATGACATTTTCAAAGTGCGATCCTGTTTGCAATTGTTGCAATTGCATTGCCTGCGTGACCGCATCACCATCCGGTGCAACGGGTGATGATGGCGGCTGCATTGGAGGTATGTGTGCTTTCATGAGAATTCACCTGAATCAATCTTGCCTGTTGTGCACACCAACCCAGTGTGCGTCAATCCATCGCATTCCGTACATCATTCCATGAAGCGATATGTGCATTCCCGCCCACTCCTTGCAACGAAAACGCCGCGGCTCGATTGGCGATTTGCATAGCATCTTCAACCGCATATATTGGCGATTGGCTCGCCGCCTTCAGAAATGCTGCACACCAGATATCACCGGCTCCGGTTGGATCAACAACATCATCCACCAATTTTTCTACGGGGAAATGATGAGGAGAGGAACTCGGCCCGACACCTGCTATCACTCCGTTTTTGCCATCTTTGATTATCATCATCGTCTTGTTTGCGCCAGTGGGATAGCACTGCCGTACCTGATTCATCGCATCGATCCCATTGTCGCAATCTCCATCAGTGAGCCAATTCGCTTCGTCCCGACTCATGATCACATAGTCCGCACACGCAAAAACCTCAGAGACAACTTCGCGAAATCGGCCATCTTGTAGACTCTCGCAATGAGGTGCAAGATCTATTGCAAACACATGGGTCCGTGATTGTCCCGAACGTGATTTCCAATCGCGCACAAATGTGGCCAGCGCAGTCAGAAACGCAAGGCTCTCATCATCTACAGTGTCGGTTCCGATGCCCGCGAAAAAAATACTGGTGTGATCTGCCAATCCCTGTTCGACAAACACATTGAGATCGTTTGAATGGAAAGCTGTCCGCTCACCCGGATAGTAGATAAAACTGCGTTCTGTCGAATTCAATTGATCCACATCTGATTGCACAAAGCATTGGCACAGCGGCATACGAGTGTCGGGCGCACAGATGGATGTCTGCTCAATTTCTCTAAGCCAACTCGTGTCGCGTAACACATCATGCAACAGTTTCGTATGGATATCGAGGGCAGGGCTACCCCACTTGGAATACAAATGCACCTGCGATTGCCACGTCCGCAACGCGGCATATGCGTTAAACGCCATCCCACCGGCCTGGAAACTTGGCGTGGGTTGAACATGCAATGACTCTGCGGTACTCGGCCAACGGCTCAGCCCGCGCACAATGAGGTCGAGCGACACCGCGCCGATGACCGCAATAGAAGAAACTGGATGATGAATTTCCTGAGGAGTAGCCACGTCGCCAACAGTATAGCAATCGGCATTTATAAATACGGTGGTATTCTAATTCCCAAACAGATCGGTCTCGGCAAACATGCCATTCTCTTCGAAATATTTGAGTGCCTCATCGACAGATTTAAAAATCTGCGTCGCGGTTTCGGTAATGAACGGCGAGGGAGCTTTTTTCGGCTTCCACACAACGTAAACCTCTTTGGTGTGTTCAAACGCATGTTGCAATTCACGTTCGACGCCTGAGGACAAGCCAGGAATTCCGCCCGGAAGCTCGGGAATGTACGAGCAAATCATATCTGCTTGATCGACCAGTTTGAAATCGCGCATGTAAATCTGCCCATCGACATCGCTGGCGATATCGAGAATCTCTTTGACAGGTACACGCAGCGGTACATCGCTTACCATGCGACCGCCAAATGCGTGGGGTTCGACTTCGATAAAATCTTGTCCATTGCGCGCTGCTTCTATTCCCCGATCAAGCAACAGTTTTTCATCCACATCGCCGGGATCAAACGTTATGAAATGCTTGGCCAACTCAGCTCGAAAATGATCAATCTCCGCCAACACATCGGGCATGTCCATGACATGACTCATGGGAAAACTCGGATACACCTTCCTCATCTCGGGCTTCGCAATGAGCCGGAAGCATTGCTCAACCGTATCCTGATGACGACCTCGCGCGAGTATGTAGAATTGATCTCGACAATCCATCGCCTGAGCGAGTAGTTCAGTGGCCAAAATTTCTTCTTCCCGCCACACCATACAGTCTTTCATCGTTGCATGCACACTATGTTCACGGTGCAAACGATGATGAACGACTTCAATGTTGTCTACGAGACAGATAAACATGTCCGGTTGCAATTGCTTCACTTGATCAAAATCAAATGCGCTGAACAAACCATGCCGCCAACGAAATGTGGTATGCGTATTGACAATGAGATGTTTTTTACCCTGCGATTGGCTGATAATGTCTTTGAAAACCGCTCGGCGAAGTGAGTGCAGACGACTAATCGGCAGATCGAGAATACGGCCCTCGTGTACGTCGGGCCCTTCTTCATACATCAGTTCGCCGACGTTGTAGATCGGGATATTAACACCACGTTCGCCCGCCATTCGGACGGTCGCATCGAGGTATTCTCTTTTGTCCATGCCGACTTGGCCGGAGATAAATGTACGCATTTCCAGAAGCTCCTGAGGTGTTGACACAATTTGAGAGCCAACGATCAATGATCCGATCTCTACCAACTGGAGATCGGAGCCCAAATATATGCGATTTGGCTGAAGATTTCGCCAAGGCAAAAGCCTTGTTCAGTGTTTGTGAGGCATGAAATTGATGCAACTCTGGGCTGCCCATAACCTCAATCGACATTGGCTGAGATCACTTTGAGAGAAAATCGTTGACAGCAGGTCCCAATTACTTTAGGCTGCACCTAGCTCCTGCCACCTGCCCTACCGCTTCATCCCCCAAATTGAAAGCAATGCCATGCTCGCTTGTGTACCCCGCACCGATGTTAATCGCCTGATCTGCACTGCTTTGTGCGTTCTCTGCTTAGGATTCGGAGGTACACTTGCCCTTGGTGATGTGGCGGACGAGATGCAAGCGGATGCGTTAGCAGAAAGCATCATCTCGGTGAGCTTTGTCGTACAAACAGGCCCCAGTAGTTATCTCTCGTTTCCACGGGACGTCATCCTGACCCCAGGCCCGGATGAACATCAGATTGTCGCAAGTTCATCCGGCGAGATGCCGTGGGAAGATGAAGTCTATGAATGGGCGTATGAATTCACACTCACCGGCGAAACGTCGACCGCAGCGTGGACATTAACCAATACATCACCTGATGATCGGGTAGCGATCCAATCCGTGAATTTCTTCAAAGCTCACGGCCCACTCGTTTTTGATGACGATTCCGAACCATCAACGCCCGGCAGTGGACCGGGCATAGATCCGGCCATCCATGTGTCGGGTCCCGCGATTACCACATCTTCCTATACGCTGGAGTGGGGGAACTCGATCAACGCAGGCGACCTGTTCACACACGCCATCGTCGGATGGGTTGAGCTTCCCAACCTCGATGTGTTTCTGCCTGGCACAACCGCACAGTTCATCATCGATACGGATCAAGATTTGGATCAAGGCGGTTCACTTGCCGCAACGGGCAGTTGCCCTGGCAAGATGACGTTTACCGCAAGTGATTTCTCTCGATTCACCAATGTTGCCTTCTTGTACTCCTTTGGCGAAGGCAACCAGCGTGTCCCACGAGGGTCACCATACTGCGGAAACCTACTACTTGGATTAGATCGCACTTTCAAACTCGGCAAGATAATGCGGGCTGACGGAAACGGCACGGCTGAGTGGACGGTCAAAGTCCCCGCGGCGGCGTGTGGCCGAGTCTATATGCAAGCAATCGATTTGTTTGAATGTCAAACGACAAATGTCATCGGGCTATAGAAGGAGCCCGTAGTACGGTGATTGATTAGAGTTTGCGGCGAGTCATAGCGCGATCAATATCCCGCTGCGCATCTCGTTTCTTGGAATCTTCGCGCACATCTGCTTTGCGCTTGCCGATTCCCACACCGACCAGCATTTTCGCGTACCCATTTGTGAAGTACAATTTGAGCGGAACAATCGTTGCCCCTTTGGCGAGCGTGGCATTTTGCAATTTCCGAATTTCACGTTTGTGCGCGAGTAGCTTTCGCTTGCGGTGCGGATCGTGTTTATTCACGTTCCCCTTGGCGGGATCGTAATCTCCGATATGGATATTGAAGAGCCAAAGTTCACCCGTCTTTTCATCCACACGAGCATATCCCTCACCCACCGATATCTTCCCCGCTCGAACAGATTTCACTTCGGTTCCCATTAACACGATGCCACACTCAAGCGTATCCGTAATGTGAAACTTATGTCTGGCCTTGCGATTAGCAACCTCCGGCGTCCCATGATCGGAGGGATGCTTCTTGCTGTTCTTCTTCTTTGGTTTGGATTTGGCCATCATCATCATCATCATCAACATCGCTGGTTTAATCGTCGCGTATCACCGCGCATTGCAAATTCCAAATTCTCTATTTGCTCCCCGCGGTGGCAGCGGGTGTGTCGCTCTTTTTGATCTTCTTGGGCCGCTTGTAGAAAGGTATCTTGACAACCTTTGCATCGACCAACTTCGACCCCAATGAAATCTGGACAAGGCGATCAACCTCCGCCAATGCTGCGGGCACATACCCCATTGCTATCGGCATCCCCAGAGTCGGGCTGCTACAACCACTGGTCACTCTGCCCACGACAGCATCTTCATTGAGAATATTCATTCCTTGTCGCGGAGTTCGTTTGCTGTCGATCGCCAAACCTACGAGTTTATTAACTGGTCCATCTGCATGGATCTTCTTCAGCGCCTCTTGCCCGATGAATGATTCACCAAATTCGTCGTGTTCGTCCTTGTCAAGATTGATGCCGAACATTAACCCTGCGGAAACAGGGTCATTCTCTTCATCCATCTCGTGGCCATACAACGGCATCCCTGCTTCCAGCCGCAATGTATCTCGTGCTCCAAGGCCGATAGGTTTGATTTGCTCTTGTGCTTCCTCCCCACCTTCCTTCATCATCATGCCGATGATCTTGCTCGCCATATTCGCCGGCAGAATCACTTCGACCCCATCTTCGCCTGTGTATCCAGTGCGACTGATTGTCATTTTGAAAATCAGCATACTCTTCACACAAAAGCGGTAGTTCTTGAGCTCGGTAATCTCATTGCTAAAGCGACCGATGAGGTCCATGACGCGCGGCCCCTGCATGGCGATCATGCCGGTCTTTTCAGTCCGATCCGTCATTTTGAATTTCAGATCACCTTGGTGCGCATTGAAATGAGCGACAATTTTTTCTCGATTGGAAGCGTTCACCACAACCATGAAATCATCATCGCCGTAGCGGTATATGAGGACATCATCCTTGACGCCGCCCTGCTCATTGCAGATGAGGCCATACCGTGCTTGCCCGTGCTGCATGTCATAGATACGTCGCGTACACATGCGTTCGAGAAAGACGCGTGCATCCTTGCCGGTGATATGCACTCGCCCCATATGGGAAACATCAAACATCCCGCCTGAATTTCGCACCTGTTGATGTTCTTCAATAATCGACGAATACATGATGGGCATTTCCCAACCTGCGAAGTCGACCATCTTGGCCCCTGCATCGAGATGATATTGGTAAAACGGCGTGTGTTGCATCATGACGACCCTTGGTGCACCACGTCTCATTTGCAATGGTGCGAACACTTGATTGAAGGACAAAAAGGCAATGAAATCGAGGGGTATCGTAGGCGGACACGCCTGCAAAGCCGATTGGAGCGTAGAAATCAGGCGAAACCTACGCACGGCAAGGCCGACTGGCCGGCTGCCGCTGTTCGTGTTGGTGAAATGCGGGGTTATTCGGTTGAATCATCCGTCCGCTTTGGCCCCCAGGGATATTTGCGGTCCGGTGTCTTCATGATCTCTCGCAATATCGTGGTTGCAAATGACCCTTTTGGCAACTGGAAGGACGTTTGCACATAGTCGCCATGCTCGTCCTCGCCCGCCGACACAACGGGCTCGGTAACAGGGATTCGAAGCGGTCTTCGCACACCTGGCACGCGATGTGGAGGTGTGTTGAAATCATGAATATCGATGCCCGATTGCTTGAGGCAATCTCTCTCGGTGTCCCGAGCGGTACCTGTAGCCTCCATCATTTTATAGCCCCACAATGGGCCGGATGGCGAAATCTCAAGGCTCTCCAAACGTTCAACTGTGGTTGGATCCGCGACTTCATCCGAACCGATGGCAAACATTGCCCCATTCAGATGTTTGCACGCGACATCTCCCTCTTCCAAGGTCGTCAGTGTGTCCGCATTCATACGTTGGCTAAGGACGTTATTAAAAACCGCAGATTGAAACGCGGTAACAAAAAAGCGGCGCGGTGCATCGTGAAGAATCATAAATGCGTCGCGGAGGCTCTTGCCTTTGGACAACGCTCGAGCGACCGCTCTCTCGCTTGGCAACGTCATCCATTGGCGTGCAGAGGCCACAAAGTCACCTTTGTCATACGCGTCCCGACCTACGTAATCTGGGTCTGTGTTCTCACATGCTCCGCCCAGTAAGAGATCACAAGCTTCTTGCCAATCCTGTAAGAGATAAGCTTTGCCGATCAGATGGTTGCTCATCCTTGAGCCGAACCGTTGCTCTCCAATAAAATTTGGGCATCCCTTGGTCGCAAGGAATTCAAGGGTGTCCCGAGCAACCCCCTCTTGATCAGCAGCAACATCTCGAATTTTAATGGTAAATCGATTGCCCTTCAAATGCCCAATCCGAAGTTGATTCCGATGCCTTGACGAAGCAAGCACGGTAACACCATGGACATTCAATGTATCGAGTGGTTGGTCATCAAATGTGTGTATAGAAATGTATTGGCGAGTGATCGCGTATTTGTCTTTCATCCCCGCGAATCCGACCGCCTGGCGCTTCACACCAAAGTGTCTTGCAATCGCATTGACAACTTCGAGCGTGGGCCGCCCTTTTTTTTCTATAGTGAGATAGAGATGTTCGCCATCGCCGCACGGCTCGTAGGCCGGTATTTCTTCAACCAAAAAATCTTCGTTACGCGATTTGAGGGAGCCGCCAACTCCCGGGCGATCAACCGTCAAGTATTGCGTCGGTAGCGCGATGAACTCAGATGCCATGGCTGCCTTGCTTGGATTCATACCCACATCTCTCGCGTTAACATATTAATCACCAGATATGTTCTGTTTGCAAATGATGATTCGTCACATCAACTCACTCAAACTGCAAGAATGCAATGGCGGTGGTGTTATTGGTCTTGAACAACCTTACAGCATATCTTCTGGTGGACCCAACGTGTTTTGACTTGCACTCGCATCTTCAATCACCGATTCTGCAACGAAGATTGGAATCCCCATGGCAGAACCAAGTGCTATCGCATCACTTGGTCGACTATCAATCTCCGTCGAGCGGTCGCCCGGGCCCTTGATTCTAATTTTGGCGTAAAACGTATTCTCATCCAAATCGGTGATTTCGATTCCCTCAACTGTCGCGCCGAATGACTCAATGATCTGCGCCAACAGATCATGCGTTTGAGGCCGCTGGGGTTGAATGCCCTTTAAGCGACGCTCGATCGCCATCGCTTCAGGAAGCCCGATCGCAATTGGGAATGTACGATCACCATCCGCCTCTTTCAATTCGATGAATTGCAAGTCGCTCATCTCTCGAATAAAGATCCGACTCAGTTCAACTTGAACCGACATGACATAGAACCTTCCGCAATCTGGGTGCGCTTCGATTTCAATCTGCCCGGCTCCTCTGGTTACACTCCAGAGTACAGTATTGTAACCGATCAACTGGAGTGAGGACGGCTTCTCTTGAAAATGGCCGATGACCATCACAATCTTATCACGACACCACACCCCTCAGCGAGGTTCAAAGATCTGGTGCAAATCCGCGACGCATGGTATTCTCTGCAATGACTCGGGCATGAACGAAGTGTTTCAAGTAATCACTGCTGCCTCGGAGATTGTCCAGACTGCCTGACCGCCCCATGCATGCAATCGGCTGCCGGCCCACCCGGGGGCTGTCAATTGGAGCATTGATGTAGAGATTTCCAACCTGGAATGCACTGCGAACTCGATCGATGTTGGAAGGTTTTCGAGAATACACCGCGCCCGCCATCGCATACCCGCTGGCATGACGATTGGCGATATCGAGCGCTTCATCGAAATCTCGAGCCCGTATTACCGCCAACACCGGGCCCAAAATTTCCTCCTGCGCCACGATCGTGTCTGGTAACACATCCGCAAAAATATGTGGCAAAATGTAGGGACGACCTGACATCAAATCTGATGCAGGCGGCGCGTCCTGCCGATTGGCCAAACGACCCTCCGATTGCGCTTTCTCCAAACGATTGCGAATCTGGCGGGCATGATCTTCGGACACAATTGGACCCATCGACGTTGCACACAGCAACGGATGGCCTACGCACATCTCATTCGTGGATTCAACCAATTTCTTCACAAAGCTGTCGTATGCAGAATCCACGACAATCGCACGTGAACATGCGAATGGTGATTGACCCGCTCGATGGAATGCAGAATCACGGACCGCCAACACCGCTTCTCCTAAGTCGGCTGAAACGTCAACAATGATCGCGTTCTTGCCGCCCAATTCTGCGACGACATTCTTGATACCCGCCTGGTCTTTTTGGGTTGTGCCCGTGGCTTGTATAAGCGACAATCCTTTTTCCCGATGACCCGCATACACCACGGTGGCGATATGCGGATTGTATATCAACGAAGGTGCATCAGGTTCTGCGGATAAAAATTGTACTACTGCTTCTGGCACACCAGCCATGCTCAGGATGGCACGAAATTCCTCCGTCAAACGAAACGCCCCGGCAGCGGGAATCACGATAGATGCGTTCCCTGTTACCAGCGCCGCTGTCGTCATCGCAGTCAAGGTCGAAAGGGAATGACACCAAGAGGGAATACATAATGCGACCCCTCGCGACTGATTGGATTGCACATTCCATTCGCCGATAAATTGGCCGATTCGACGAGGTTCAAAAAGCGGGATCGCCGATCGTGCATGCAATTCGCAGTAGTCAATCGCATCGCATATCTCTGCATCTGCTTCGCGCCAGGTGTAACCTGCTTCTCGAATAATGTAGCCGGCCAACTCATCTCGGCGAGCCCGAAAGATGCGGGCGACATTGATAAGTACTTCCGCACGTTGGAGCACGGGAGTGGATGACCATTTCAGCTGCGCGCGGGATGCGTTTGCAATCGTTGCGTCAACATCTTGGTTGAATGATGTTTCTCGAGGTGGCTCAGCGTCCTGAATCGCAGATTGAAATGTGTTTCGTACATCTGCAAACCAGAATTCACGACGTGGCTCATTGAAAAAGGGCCGACCATCGCCGACATCCGCGGAGGAAGCAGTGAGATGATGCTTCTCCGGCCCATCTTCGATCATGCGAATCCCCGGGTCTGCCTCTCCCGGATTCACCATCAACGGATTGGCGAGCAGAACTTCATCGCTCATATCATCTGAAAACGATGCACGCAACCACGATTCGTTTGATGTGTTTTCCAATAGCCTGCGCACAAAATAGGCCATCCCTACCAGAAGCTCCCCAACAGGCAAGTACTCACGCATGCGCAAGTTCATTTTGAGGGCAGCAGCTTTGAGCGGATCACCCATGCCGTGCAGCATCTGTAATTCAAGTGCGCTATCTGGGAAATTGTGCTTACGAACACAAGCGAGGGCGTGCGAAATGGAACGAGCGTTGTGTGAACCGAGCGCGAGCTTGACGCCTCCCTCGTTCGCAGAGCGAGGCATATTTTCTACGATTGTTTCGACCACTCGTTCATAACACGCATCCGAATCTTGCTTGCGCGACCACACCGGCACAGCGTACCCATGCTGTTCTGCGAATATGGTCTCAAAATCCCAGTATGCACCTTTTACCAAACGAATTGTAACTTGTCTGCCTGTTCGTTTGGACCACGCAATCAACCGCTTGGCATCATCGAGGCTAGACCGCAAATACGCTTGCAGCGCAAGCCCGGCGGAAAAATCATATTTCTCGCAACATCGTTCAAACAGATCAAGCGTCAGATCTTTAAGCTCGTACTGCTCCATATCAAAATTGATGAAGACGTTGTTTCGCCCCGCTGCCTCCAGCAATGGGCCCAGGCGATCCATCAGCCGATCGATCGAACCCTCTGTATCAATTGGATCTACATCCCAATACAAACTTGTTACCTTGATCGACACATTCACTCGTGGGATAGGCCCAAGATAATCAGATTCCAATTGCAGATTGGCCGGGAGGTCGGCTACCAATGTTGGCAGATTGTTCACCAGATCCATATACTTATCGAGGTATTCATCTGCGACCCGCTGAGAGATGCACGCTTCCCCCAGCAAATCCACGGAGAAACACATCCCTTTTTTCCATAGTTCGTGCAACAACGGCGAGGTCGCGGCAGCATTTTCACCCGCGATGAATTTCTTCGCCATTCCCGTGATTTGCTTCGTCATCCTCCCCGTGAAGATTCCCTTGGCCATCCCCCCCGCTTTGGTCATCAAATCCATGCCCGGCGGCTGGGTAACGCCCGGCTGGGTCATGTAATCAACCAAGTGCTCGTGAATCTGTTCCGGTGTGGTGAGTGATGGATACGTATCTACAAAACGAAAGAATTGGATTTTGAACGCCTCGTCCTTCATCGCCCAATCCATCAATTTGTCAGACCAGAATTGTGATGAAAAAATGCCGCCCTGCTTGCTGCGAGCGTGATGCAAGAACTCTTTGCCGATTTCATGAATAGAAGCTTCAAGCGCGGAATCAATGTGTACATTCGCAGTGAGATCAGGATCGACAGCGGTGGTTGAATTCGCAACGCCAACTGCCGACGTATTCATGGGAGCGTGAGATGCAGCGGGCGCTCCTGCTGATGGACTTTGAGGGGGTGGAGATTTACGCCGAGAAAAAAAGGCCATAGCAGACTCCAGTCGTCAACGCGGTGCGAGCACCGATACCGGTATGGTGAACAAATCAATCGCCAATCCAATCCCGGACCGGACCGAACCTCCGCCGGGTCCACGGGCCACTATCATAGGTGATTATCCTGCTCGGGGAGCTCGGCTGCAATACGAAGACGACCCGACTTTTGCATCCAACCTCGCCGCTCCTTCATTCGACTCCCATTTGATGATTTCAACCGCTTTCGGGTTGGACCGCACAGGGTTGGAATGAGATTCGCGGCTAAGCAAGCCGTTGGAATTCGATCGCATTGGGTTAATTGTGGTAGGGGCTGGACCGCGCTTTGCCATCGTCTCTTGTGATGTGTCTTGGCCTCTACGGAGTGAGGCGGGCACGACGATGGGTCCTGTGAAAACTATTAGCGGGCTCGGCTCATTGGGAACGGCCTACTAGTGTGAGGATGAAACGGCCAACGCTGCTTCCTGAATCTGCCGGCCGACCAGATGCACCGAGATGCGGCTGATTTCAACGCCCATAGCCTCTTCGATTTGCTGAACAAGTGCAGGCGGAATGCGGCCCATCAGATCTTCACTTAATCCGTCCGGAACATCAAGAATGTCGCCCGAATCCTCGTCTAGAACATGCAAGTGAGGGGAGCGGTCTGGATCGAACTGAAATTCGGTCCTGCCCGCTGCGGTCTTCCAGCGATGGAGATTGACATCGTACCGTGCGCTGCCGCCCGCCAACGTCAATCGCATGCAGATATTGGCATCACATAACGTCTCAAGGGTGTTGTACACCGTAGCAAGCGAGATACCCTCGCAATTTGCATCGCTACTCACCATGTCGAATAGTTCTTCCGCCGTCGGATGCAAATCTGATATCGCCAATGCAGAGAGAATGGCACACCGCTGTTTGGTGTGACGAAGACCCGTATGGGCAAAGATTTGACGACAATTTAACATAGATATTCCAAGATCACAAATTCTATCGAGAGTCTCCGCTGCCTATTGGCGACCCATGAGAACATCAGGGCTGGAGATAAGATTATCCTCGCGCTTTACCCATGAGGCCAACTCAAAATCCTGAAAAAGAGGTCAAGCATTCAGGATTGTGAGATTTCCCGCCTCTTCTCACCCTCATTGGGGCTTGGTTTGCTACTGTTCCTCACTATGTTGACACGCGGAACCGCCATTTCACTCCTGATGGGGCTCATGTTGCTCGCTTTGGCGTTCAGTCTTGAAGACCAGGCATGGATTGAGATCCCTCAAAAACCCCTCGGGCCCATCGAACACCCGATCCATATGGCCATTGGTGGAGCTGGCCTGTTCTTGTTGCTGCTATCCGCATGGTGGCTTCGACAGCACAAACAGGATGAGGATGGGGATAATCAGGATCAGTAGGCGAGAACGTGAGATTCAGTGACTCTCATTGGCTCATTGCATGTCCCTACGCATTCGCAGCAATTCGCCCATTTGATGCAGGATCGGTTAGCGTTTCAAGGCTGTACCCAAACGTGCGAACCCGATCTTCGTATTGTCGCACAATTTTCTTGATGCGCATTCGGCCGAGCACACCCTGACCATACGACCGCCACATCTCGAAATACTTGTCATTCACACCTGAGCGGATTTCCTCGGTTGGCGGGATGGATGAAAGCCCCAGGAATTCATATAGCCGAGTCAACGACTCTTCCGATTCTGCGACGAAATCTTCGTAGTGGAATGAAATAGAGCGGTCCAATTGGTCAAAATCCTCCCGCATGCGTTCATGACAGACGAGCCAATGCTCAATGAACTTGCTGATCGGCATACGAGGCCGCCATTTGCGAGTGGCAAAGGTCACCGCTGCAGGGTGGCGCAGCAGGAAAATGAAGTAGGTATTCGGAAACATCGCCTGCAAAAACCGTGATTTGATCAGGTTGGGTGGCGATTTTTCTAAAAGAAATGGTTTGCGAACATCCCAGTACCGCGACCATTCCTCGAAAAGTTTGCGTTGATTGACATCGGTGATGAGCTCAGAGTGCTCGTCCAATTGCATGGCTGACGAAAATCCAAATCGGGCGGGCCCACCATGCCCGTACGCTTTCGGGAAAATCGACTGCAAGTGCTGGCCTTCGTCTTCCGGCGCACCTGTCTTGTCAAACCCACTGACATCAGGATGTTCTCGCAAACACCGAAACGCCAACGACGTACCGCTGCGATGGAGACCGCCTAGAAAGACGAACTTGTGCTGCTCCATCTGCTGCTGCGTGGGATTCGAATTGGTCTCGCTGGCTTGGCTCATGTGTGTAAGTTGGACTGTATCCAAGATTCAATAAAATACTGCGTTTTGGGAGACACCTAGTTTAGCTTCCTGCTGGGGTAGGGGCACGGAATTCAGCCAAATCCACTTCACGGAAGTATGCAATCGTCTTGGCTAAACCCTCTTTCAAGGCGATCTTTGGCTCCCAACCCAAATGCTCACGCGCCAAATCGATCACGGGCTTGCGCTGCAGCGGATCATCTGCGGGCAATGCGCGGTATTCGAGTTTGGAAGTTGTTCCGGTCTGTTCGATGACCATTTCAGCTAATTGCTTGATGGTGAATTCTCCGGGATTGCCCAAGTTGACAGGTCCATGAAATTCCGTTGGGCCGTTCATCATTCCAATGATCCCTTCGACCAAATCGTCCACATAGCAGAACGATCGGGTTTGAGATCCATCGCCGAAAATGGTGATGTCTTCGCCTTGCAGAGCTTGTCGGATGAAATTGGTCACGACGCGGCCGTCGTAAGGATGCATGCGCGGGCCATAGGTGTTGAAAATACGAATCACGCGAATATTGAGATTATGCATCCGCAGATAATCAAAGAGCAAAGTCTCCGCGGCTCGTTTGCCTTCATCATAACAGGCGCGCGGGCCAATCGGATTGACGTTGCCTCGATAACTCTCTGGCTGGGGATGAATCTCCGGGTCGCCATACACCTCGCTGGTCGATGCGTGTAGGAGCTTCGCACCAGTGCGTTTGGCGAGGCCAAGCATATTGATTGTTCCGATAACCGAGCACTTCATCGTTTTGATGGGGTTCCACTGGTAGTGGATAGGACTCGCCGGGCAGGCCATGTTGTAGATTTCATCCACTTCCAAATGAATGGGCGTGATGACATCGTGGCGGATTAATTCGAAATTGGCTTTGCCCAACAAGTGTGCGACGTTGGACTTTTGACTAGTGAAGAAGTTGTCGAGGCAGATAACATCATGCCCCTCTGCCACCAATCGGTCGCAAATATGGGAGCCGAGAAAACCCGCCCCGCCCGTAACCAAAATTCGCTTCATTTTGCAGATGGACACGGCGTGAGGCTCCCTTCTGAGATCAACCGGATTTGCCAAGAATCGGAACAGTCCGCGATCGTATCGGCTGGACTGGCGATGGCACGTCCAAACGCACAACTCAGGCCAAAAACAAAGGGAGGAGAGCAGTACCCCCTCCGGCACCACTCCCCCACCCGCTATCGACGCAATCAGAACTCGACTGAATTCCGCACGCTGAAGAACGGGTGAAACGAAACTGTTGCCGTCGACGACACTACAATATGCCCCGTGAACAAACCGAAACGAGTCATCCTGATAGCCAATACGAATCGACCTGAAGTGGTCGATCAACTTGATGCATTCAAGGCGTGGCTGCGCGAGCAGGCAGATGTCTTGCAAGAATTGTGTGCAATCTCAGGCGAATCACTGACTTACAACGACTCTCAGGGATCAGAAGTTCAAGATTTGCAACTGCTGGATCCCGTCCCGGACATGATTATCGTCTTGGGTGGAGATGGCTCCATTCTTAGCCAAGCCCGCCGATTTGTTGATTCTGGAATCCCAATCCTTGGTATCAACTTTGGCAACTTGGGCTTCTTGACCGAGTTTGACATCGAATCATTCAAAGCCCATGCGGACCAGATTCTCGGACGAGAGCCTGTCGTGTATCGTGAACGTACATTGCTCGAGGCCTTGGTCTTTCCCCGCGATGTTGATCTGTCGCCTGACGAATTGGCAAATCATTTTGAGCATGTTCGCAACCATGCGAGATTCCAAGGTGTCGCGCTGAATGAATGTGCGGTCGTCAGTGGCCCGCCGTTTCGAATGATCGAACTCGCCTTACAGTTGGACAGCCACCCCACTCCTACAATCCGCGGGGACGGGCTTATTGTAAGTACGCCCACTGGCTCCACCGGTTACAACGTGTCCGCAGGCGGTCCTATTATTTCACCAGACTTGGAGTGTTTTGCAGTAACTCCAATTGCGGTCCACAGTCTTGCATTGCGACCCATCATCGTGAATTCTAATTACCCGGTGGTCATTCAAGTGATTGATGCGAATGAAGGCACCACCCTTTCGCTGGATGGCCAAATATTTTCGCCGGTCGAAACGGGTGAACGTGTTGCGATCTGCCGGTATCACACCCGAGTGCGAATGGTCGCGAATCCCAATGCGGACTTTTGGCAGACCCTTATTCACAAAATGCATTGGGCTGCAACGCCATCAACCCGATCGGCACACTAGAGCGATTTGCGAACTCCATTGACTCTAAATTGAATGAGAGCGGTTGTTTTAGCCACCGCAATTTCGTCGTACCTGCGCGCTGTACGAAACATTTGCTGTCGTTACTGCCGCCGCAGGAACGACGGTCAGATTGAATCAATAACGCATACACACTTGCTGGTTATCCACCCTCTTCATCATTTGGCGAGATCCACTTTCCGCTTCGATAAACAGTGCGTGCCGGATCGACCTTGAGGATTCGGCCTAGAAATACCGGATCCAAAATAGGGCGAGGTGTGCCTTCATCTAACAGGAGTTGCGCACCCCACGTAGCTGACCTGCCACCCGCAAGCGCGCTTTCAACATTCAACATATGGCGCAATCGGTCTGGAGCAACGGCCGGTCGATAGCTTGCGGCTTCTGGACACCGCTGAAATTGATCTTCAGGATTCACCACTTCAGGATTGTCTCTATTGCGATCACGGGGTGAGGGTATGGCGTGGGGCAACTCGATAATCATGTCGTTGCCACACGTTTCACAACGAATGTGATCTTTGCAATACGACTGAATGTGATCAACGTCGCCAATTCCGCCTGTATACTCACGTAACAATTGGGGCGCAAGAGGGTCACGATCAAGCATTTTCCGTGCGCGAGCACCAAAGCCTGTGCGATAAAACCCAAGCATGGATGCAACGAGTGATCCCGCTTGGCGATATTCATCTTCTGGAGTGTTCAGTGCGTCCAACGTGATTGATGGCGCATCTACCGTTGACGGAAACATGCGCGCGATCGCTAGAAATTCACGGGCCTGCCCATGCTCCCGATTGTCTCGGGCCAATTGAGCTAGAGCAAGGCATGCGCTCTGGCCAAACTGCGCTCCATCCAAATGGGCCGCCAAGACAAAGAGCCGCGACGCCAACTCGTCTTTTTCAATGTCGAGGGCCATTTCGCCCAGCCGAAAATAATCTTCGGGATGGTCCGGCTGCAGAGCCTCGAGCTGAACATCCCATGAAAAAGGCTCAACCGCCGGGTCTTCTTGTGCCGGTTCACTTTGAATCATGGGCGTCGATACATCAGGCGGAGTCGATTGTGCCATCGACCACGGTTGAAGCACTCCCCCAATCAACAATGCGATTGACACGCCCACGATCGAGTACGGGATTCGACAGCGGGTAGACTGACTTGACGTATTTCGAATTACATGTTTCATCGGGTCATCCCCCACTCGAATCGAATGCGCATCATCCACACTTGCAAGATTGCCCGTTCGGTAAGGATGCGCTGTTCTATTGATGTGTTGGCACCTGCGGTTTCATCGTTGAGGTCATCGAGCAGTTGCAACAATTCAGGTGCAGTAGTTGGCCGTTCTGCACAGGTGACGTAGATCATCACTTCAAGTACGCCTTGCTGAACTGCGCCAAATGCGCCGACGGGATCCCGCTGAAAATATTTTCGCGTTTCCAATCGCCTTTCAATATCATGCAGCGGAGCGGGCACGGGAAGTATGGGCATCATCGGTCGGCCACGCATTATCCAGCCCTCGTAACATGACTGTGCGCCGACCGCAGGGTCTGTCATCGCCTCAATGGTCTGCGAGTCCTGCCCTCCACGCATGCTGTAAGACTGAGCCAAGAGGCGGCTAATCGCATTGATCCGCACCGACTCTGCGGGCTGCCCCAACAGTTGCAGGAGGTGGTTCACCAGCACGAATCTTGCATCTGCATACCACGATTTGGACTTGTAATCTGGAAGCGGAGTACCCGTAATTTCCTCAATCAGTTTTGAAATCGCTCGGCTTGGGCGGTCCGGCGGCAACGTATCCACCAAACGCAATATCACTTGAGGACTCCCCTTAAACCGACTGATGATGACGTCTATCGCCATCTGCCGCAACGCACGTGGCGATCCGGTGTGGGCAGTGGTTATTAATGTCGTTGCGTCAATCGGCCCCAGGTCTTGATGACGAATACTCAACAAATCCTGCAACAAAATCTCACGCCCTGTTCGGTCGTTGGCTTTTGCGGCGGCGGCAAATTGGATGGACCATTCGCCATCGTTGGCTGGGGGTGTCATGTCGCCGACGAGCGTCTGCGAACGGATGGCCTGCTGTGCAGATACAATTTGAGCGTCAATAGCATTCTGATCCATCGATTCAAGGACAAGTTGAGCAGCGGCGCTGTCTGCAGATGTAAGTAAGTAGGCTGCCTCCGCAAGGCGCGACAACTGAACCAGAAATTCAAGTTGATCTACCATGACCACGGGGATCGGCTCAGTCGAGATGCGCTGCGCATGGGCTAACCATTGGGAGACTTCGACATCGGTTGCATTGATCGCGTTGTTTGGTCGAGCGGAGCGCCAAACAGTACTCATGCGATCACGTAATTGTGCGCGATCGACACTGCTGGCATTTGGGCTCAACACAAACGAATCGTTGAGGCCGATGATATTTGTGTGATTCACAAGGAACGCGGTCACCGCAGCAATATCACTGGCCGCAATCCGAGGATCTGCAAACCACGCGAGCAACGTACGACGAGCATCCACTGAGCTTGTCCACTCAATTGGCCGCATGAGATCATCAATGAGAGCACGCACCAATTCAGATGCCTGTGGATCTTGGCCCTCGGTCATGACGCGATACAGCGCTTGCAAGAGCGCATCTTCAACCGCGCGGTTATCCGCAGCAAGAGTGTGCACTGCCTCTTGCCAAACCGACCAAACGCTTTGGGGAGCATCGTCCGTAAGAAACCGAGGCACTGCCATGGCCAATACGAGCGCGCCCGACTCTGCAAATGTCATGCCCTGCGTACGAGCTGCGGTGGCGATGCGCTGATTGGCGGGACGGCGTTGCACATGCGACTGAATCACACGCGTAGATGCAGCTGGTAGATCATGCTCGCTCGCCAATGCGAACACCATCGCGTTGGACCATGTAACAGAAGCAAATGCAGCGGGTTGCATCGGGCCGCTTGTTCGGCCCAGTGTCGACGGATCCACCATCTCGAGAATGGCAGATGCATCTGCCTCTCTTACACCCCGTTCGTAGAGTACAGAAATCACAAATCGACGGATGCGCTCCAGACTTGCGATGTCAAACCGAGTCCAAGCGTGTCGCGTCTGATCCATCAAATGTGCAAAATCGTCTTGCAATGCGGGCGTAAATGTATCGCTTGATCGAATCGCCTGATCTAGAGATTCGACGGCCGTGGTAATGGTTACCGCTAAAGGAGAACGGGTATTGGATCGTGTCGCATTTGTAGCACGAGTGGAACGAGTGTTCGTTGATGTTGAATCATCAGTAGGATCTACACCAATAGCGGAGCCACCAGCTGAGTTGGTGGACGATGATGATGGGGATTCGAATGGAACCAAATCAGGTTTCGAATTAATCTCAGTGATGACGTAAACGCCCAATGGAATGATGAAAAGCAACCCTAAGAAAAACCCAAGCACCGCAACGCTCAAATTGCGCATCGTGGTCTCGTGCTCGACTTCCTCATCAGTACGATCGTCCCAGCCTACACCGTGGCCAGGCCCTGCCGCTTGCGCAGGCGGTGAAACGGATACCGTCATGTTGCTCGCGGCAACGCCAAGATGACCGGGATTCAGCATACGATTTGCCGGAGCAATCGATGGGACTTCCTGTGGCCGACCCGGTGAAACAGATGGTGACGGTTGGGGCCGTGCATGCGGGTGTGCCCAATAGGTCAGTGAATCATCGCCAACGGTTTCAACCGCATGTAGCACTAATCCGAGGAGATCATCAGATTGAATGTGATGATCAAGCGCAACGGCAGCCACTCGCTGTCGGGCGCGATGATTCCAACCACCTGACGAGACAATCGCCATGGTCAAATCTCGATCCATGGATGTTACTCGTGGCACAACAGGAGCTACACCATGCTGCCGCGGCGGTGGAACGGACGCTTGTTGCGATCTGGTCGGAGCGACAGGCGGAGGCGACGTTGAAAATTTCGATGCCGTTACGCCGGTTGCATGTTTTGGAGCTTGCGTCGGTGTGGGCGCGGGCTGTTCCGATGTTTGCTTCGGAAGAGGAGGTGGCGGCGATGATGCAGGTGCAGCCACGGGTTTAATGGTCGAACTGTAGTGCCGAGCACGCAGATCTTCACGCGAGCCGGGTGTCATCAATTCGTCTGCTATGCGGCGCAATGTTCGTCTCAGTTGATGGGCAGCATCAGTCTGGCCTTCAGGATGACGGTCAAGCTTGGCCAATTGGGTGCGCAAGGCGCGCATGACAGATTCACGTGCGCAATCATCTGGTGAAATACCCAGCACTCCAAACGGACTCACGTTCGAATTCGTTATACCAAGGAGGTGGAAATGCGCAGATGGGTCTGCGTTCGATTTATGTCGATCACGATTGTTTGTCGCGTTGTGTGAGTGGCCGTTACCGTCTTGCTCGTTCATTGCCCACCCTCCCCTTCGGTCGACGAATCTGTGTCGAGAGGTTGAGTGGCGGATTGGTTCTGTTGCTGACGAATCGATTGTGCAAGCGATCTCAACCGCTCTCCCCACGGGCTAGGGCCATATGAGGGATTGAGTAATTCATGTTGCTCAATCACCGCGATGGCGCGCTGCACATCAACGGTAGCGAGTGTTTGGATGAGAGCGTATTTTGCTTCAAACCACCGTGGGTCTTGGCCGTTCAACCGTTTAAGCGCTTCGCGCCAATGGGTGAGTGCTTTTTCCGGCTGGTTGTCTATCGCAGCAATCTGTGCGTTTGCGCGCAGAAACAGGAAATTGGATGGGTGGGCTTCGACCAGTGTTGCATACAGCCGCCGTGCTTCATCCAGACGCTCGGCCGCGTTGTCCTCTTCGGGCTGCCTTTGGTACAATGCAAACGATGCTTCTGCAATAGCTGCCAGTAGTGTCAACGGCTCGGACTGTTGCAAGTCGATTGGCTCAGCCAAGGTCTCCCTCAACCGTTGGCCAAACGTTAAGATACGTACTAGCGCTTCGGTGCTTCCCGTGTCATTTGGAAACGCATGAAAATCCTGCAGATCGCGTGCGATCAATTCCCGCATTGCTGCTCGTGCAAACCGTCCTTCAGAATCTGCATCCCACATGGCGCTACACATTGCGGTTGCGTCAGCATACTTTCCGCTCAGTAGCACAATCTGGAAATCGCGATAGTGCAATTCGACATCAAAAGCGGAAAGATCCATGAGGCCAGATGCGCTTGAAGTACGCAATCGATCTAGGATTTTGCGTGCTTCGGAGATGCGAGCAACACCGCGTGACAACAATATCTCAAGTGTACGGCGGGTGTAGGTGGTGTATTCCAGGCGAGTGGCTGCATCTGTACTGCCTAGAAACACCTTTCGAGAAACGTCGTTCAAGAGCGGTAAAGCGACCGCAAGATATCGATGACTCAGGTTAACCCTCTCCATTCCTTTTCCGCGTCGAACCAGCGAATACAACATTTGCTCTGCCGCTCGCTGAGCAAATGAATAGGCGTCGCTGGACACCGGAATTTGAAGCAACGTTTCGATCTTTTCAAGCGTGGGCTCGCCATCCTTGTCCAAGAGCACTAACTGATAACGGACTCGCCCCGACCGTTGGCTGGATGGAAACTCTTCTAAGAAAGATTGAAGCGCAGCCTGAAGATGTTCGCGGCTCGTGTCAGAAGTCTCGATCTTCGTCAGACGATCAAGACAAACAATGCGCATCCAACCAGCTGTTTCCTGTTGAGGTCGCTCCAACAAAGGGGCCACCGCCAAGAACACTTTGGCCGCTTGGGCAAAGTCGGATGAGAAATAGTGCGCCCACGCAGCAAGGAAACGAGCGTTGGAAGCGGCGGATTTATGCTTGTTTGCATCACGGCGACTGGAGGCTTTGACGAGTTGATTGATAGCTTCTTTGTACGCATTGACCAATGCGCGATCTTGCGTGGGTGTATCTGATCCGTGCGTTGATCGCGCGCGATCGTAGGCCTGCAAAGCCAATACATAGCTAATCGAGAACGAATTCTTGCCAAGCACTTCGAGATCGAATTCCTCTGCAATCTCCAAGACGACCGCCAACTGGTTCAACACTGAGAGATAACCGATAGCATCACCAGCCAACGATCGAGCAGTTTCTGCACGGGGATTCTGGGATGCGATCTGCAATGACAAGACGGCCAACAGTCGCGCCACAACTGGCGTCATTTCATCATTCGCATGTGTATGTTCGATGAATGACTCGATCCGCTGCCAATCGACAGGATGTCGACTACTTAATTGATGTTCCGCTTCCTCAAAGTAGATCCACAATCGGTACGCTGTGAGTTGAGCCTTGACACCCGGATGGGTCTGAGGCTCCTCGAGCGCATCAAGCCACTTCAATGCAGATGTGCTGCGGTCTAGCGCAGATAAAGCGAGAGCCGTCCCCAGTGCAGCGCGGGCAACGTGTTCATGATTCAATAAGGTCCGGGGCATGGCTTCGACGGCCGGCTGAATGGGCGACCCTTCCAACACCCAGCCAAACATGTGCAGCGCTTCATTCAAGTCATCGTTCGAATCCTTCAACCATCCTGCATAATAGTTCGACCAAGCAGCGTAATAGGCAGACTGCGATGCCAAGCGATCGAGTTCTTTCAACTGATCGGCGGTTTCCTTTGCCTGCTGTTGATCGCCGGGCCGAATCGAGGAACCTTCAATGCGCCTCAAGAGTCCTTGATACGAGCGAAATTCGTTTTCAAATGTTGCGCTTGCTTCGGTCATCATTCGCCGGGCGGTAAGCATTTCCGCATGATCCGCTGCATGAAGTCGATAGCGCTCCGCAATCGACTCTGCACGCAAATATTTCGCCTTCGCCAAACTGAGTCGCAGTTCAGGCGTGTCCACTTCGGGCACCGCTTTGACGAGGTCAAGACTCTTCTGCGTCCACTCATCGCGCTCTGTGGAAGTGGCTGCATCATCAAATAGTCGGCCGTACATTGTGGCCAATTGTTCTGCAATTGGAATACGCTCTACACCTAATGCGCGGTGCAGCTCCTCTTCCAAATAGGTAACCATAAGCGACTGCAAACCATGTGATTCGAGGTAGTCTTCGACCGGCTCTGCGTCGAGATCGCCGGATGATGACACTGACTGAGCAATCGTTTTCGGCGGTGTGGCTATGACTGCGCCGAAAGTGAGAGTTGCGAGCGTTATTAATACAGCAACCCCCATACCACCTCGTTGACGAGAAGGCTGGGAGGCTCCAGGCACTGGAGTTACTGCATCTCGAAATGTCACACTAGCTCTTTGGCACATACGTTATTTTTTCAAACCCAGCATCGTGGCAACTCTGAATTGCGGTTGTAGCAAAGCCTACCGGCACCTCATCTGCAACAATGAGCAAAATCCCCAAGTCCTTGGGGAGCGCCTTGAGCAACTGCACCAAATCACTACGCTCCCGAATGATGCGCGAGCCCAATACATACGCTGGCTTTCCATCCAGTGTTTCGATCGTCAGAGTCTGAGGCGTAAAATCTGCTGCCTGGGCTGCCTTCTCTTCATTCTGCGTTTGGATGTTCGGGTCCAAATGAGACTCCGGCAAAATGAATTCTGTGTTGACAATAAAAAAGATGAGCAGCAGAAAAATCACGTCAATCATGCTCGTCAAATGGAGCTTGACTTCTTTCGTTCGATCTGTATTACCTGCTCGGGAAAATTTCATATTCGTTGCTATTCAGTAAGACGCTGCAATTGCGGTTTCTCGCGTTGCCAGCGTGCTCTTGCCACCTAGTTTGTTTTTTCTACTGCGATGCGCCAGTGCGTGATGCCTCGGTCCCGCAATTCTGAGGCTAGTTCGTTGAGAGCTCGACTCACTCCACGTCGGTCTGCTCGAATAGTGACTTCCATGGCGGAGGCTGGCCTACCTTCTTCTCGGTTGAGACGTCTGATTTCACGTTCGATCAGGTCGAGGAGATTATCGAGATCCATTTCTCGTCCTTGGCCGATGATGTACGGATTCATCCCGTCTGCCATGACGTTGATCACAAACGGTGGCGACTCGGTTTCACGTTCTTCTGCGCCAGCTTCTTGAGGTAATTCCAATTCTGCTCGCGACTGTTGCACAAACTGAGCGGACGTCATGAAGAAGATGATCAACAGAAAAATGATATCGATCATAGCGGTTAGCTCGATGTTCAAAATATGCTGACGAGATTTGGCCGTCTGAAACCTCACTGCGTTCTCCCCGAACCGGCGTTAGGTGACATCCGACTCCCCGCGGGTGCTGCGGGTGGTGCTGCGGTTGGCGCATTGGCGGCGGCGGCGCGCCGGGGCATGTTGGCACCAGGGCCTGGTGCTCCTCCTCGACTGGAAGAGGGTTCAAGGGGTAAGGTAAGATCTTATATTTCCTGGGCTGCCATCGACGCGAACGAATCAATGCGATTGCGAAGAAACGTAAACGCCGCCATACTCGGTATGGCCAAACTCAAGCCCATAAGGGTTGTAATCAGTGCATTGGAAATATC
>PJEL010001220.1_pt1 | contig 27027 bp, 52 predicted proteins | sample 1853271 | NCBI WGS metagenome assembly PJEL01 (sample SAMN08108733, study PRJNA415343) | Invertebrate metagenome, whole genome shotgun sequencing project. | host: Globobulimina | place: Sweden: Gullmar Fjord | collected 2015-08
AGAACAATATGAAAAAGCGAAGGACTTATTTTTGGAATGATAAAACTTTATGCAGTACTTGCCATAAAATGTTTAGATATAGAGAATTAGACTATTCTGAATTATTTATAGTTAAGGCTACTACGCCTACCTATTACGTAACCTCAACAGAAGAATTTACAAAAGCTTTAATGGAAGGCTATAAAGTAAATCAAAAGTTTAATAAGAAAAATAACAATATAATAGAAAACAAACCTTTCCAATAGCGAGTATAATCTAATGATAAAAAAATCAAAACTAAATAAAGTCTATAATATGGACTGTATTAAACTCATGAAAAAGTTCCCTGATAAAAGTATTGACCTTATTGTTAGTTCGCCTCCTTATAATTGCAATATACTTTATGACGTACATGATGATAATATGTTATGGAAAGATTATATTAATTGGTGTAAAGATTGGTTAAGAGAATGTAAACGAATATTAAAAAATGACGGTAGATTTGCCATTAACGTATTAATTGAAATGGAATTAAAAATCAAGGAACATAGACGAGTTAGTCCTTATGCAACTTATATACATATCATCGAAAACATAGGTTTAAACCTAAAGGGAACAGCTTTATGGACAGATAACCACAGGACTAACCTCTCAGCATGGGGTTCATATAAGAGTTGTAGTTCACCTTATATATACAATCCCTATGAAGCTGTTATAATCGGATACAAAAAAGTATGGAAAAAACAGAATAAAGGTAAATCAACTATAAACAAAGACGAATTTATAAAAGGTGTTTCGGGTATTTGGAATATTGGAACCGAAGGTAAAGGTCTAACTATTGCAAACTTTCCCGAAGCGTTACCTAAAATGTGCATTAAACTTCTATCTTATGAAAACGATGTTATCTATGATCCATTTTCCGGTTCAGGCACAACTGGTTTAGTTGCTGAAAAGCTAAAAAGAAAATGGGTAGCTAGTGAAATAAGCAAGAATTATTACAATATAAGCAAAAAACGAATATCCGAATACAGAAAATTAGAAAAACTAAGAATATTAAAATAAATTAACAAGCTTGTTAAGAGTATAAAGGGGCTTAAAAAGCAAGATAACGAGCTTAACGATAATATTAACAAGCTTAAATTAAAAATTAAAGATAATAGTAAGGACAATTTTAAAATTCTAAATTAAAGAGTTACATATCTTACCGACAAGATTAAGAGCCTTAACGACTTGATTAAGAGTGTTAATCCATACAAACAAGCTTTTTATACAAATATAATACATAAATACAAAAAATCAAACATATATAAATTCATTAAGTTACTTGATTTATGCATAAATGATTGAAATGATTAATTTAATACAAATTTGACAAAACATAAATCCTGTGTTATACCTCTCAATATTTATAAAAGGTATTAAAATGCAAAACAAAGACCAAACTGTTTCAGATTTAAAAGCTACTGTAAAGTTAAACACGAATGAAGACAATATAACATTTTAAAAAAATTATTAAAGGAATAACTATGAACACATTATTAGTAACAGAACTCAATGTCAAAGATATGAAAAACAAAACAATTAAAACCATTGAAAAAGAAGACTTAAAATTAAGTAGAACAGACAACTCTATTAATAGTGGAGACACTATTACCCATAGAATTGAACATTCTGAGATTTGCGTACTAATTACCAACAAATACTTTAAAATACTAAAATATCGTAGAGAAGTACCAAGCAGTTTTTATAAAGAGGGTGGAATTTATAGTATTTCAAACTTTGGAGATTTCATAACATCATCAGAACCTAAAAAAATAGGAGATAATCATGGCCGGATCAGTTAGTAATAGAGTGTATGACATAGAATTAACTGTAACAACTAATCATTACGAAGAAGAGGTTGAAGACGTTATTACTGACGCTTTAGAAAGTGCTGGTATAGAGGTTGAAGATATTACTGTTAAAAAAGGATAAAATTATTATGAAACTTATGTTAATATTAGTTTTATTTATAACAGGATGTAATACAAGTACTAAAAAAGAAGTAACTGTACTATATACAATTGAATGTGTTGATGGTATAGAATTTCTTAGAATAAAAGGGAGTTTTAATGGACATTTAATACCCCATTTTAAGAGAGACGGTTCAGGAACACTATATACTTGTAAATAAAAAGGAAAATAATGCAAAGCAAACTAATTTTCTTAGGTAGTGGGTCAGCATTTACAATGAACAACAGGCAATCTAATATGGTTCTACAACACTCTTACAGTAATCTGTTAATAGATTGCGGTACTGATATCAGACATTCTTTAAAACAATCGTTTTTAAGTTACAGTGACATTGATGCTGTTTACATCTCTCATCTCCATGCAGACCACATAGGCGGTTTGGAGTACTTAGCCTTAATGACCTATTTTACGGATTGTAGTAAACCGGAACTGTTTATTAATGAACACCTTAAACATAAGTTATGGAATAGTTTATCTTCAGGTCTTAGTACACTACAAGGTAAACCTGCTACCTTAGATACCTATTTTAAAAACAGGAAGATTTCAGAACCCGGCATATTCATATGGCATAATCTTAAGTTTCAAACCGTTCAAACAACTCATGTGAGGAATGAGTTTACTATCATGCCAAGTTTCGGACTTATCTTCGAACTCAACGGTAAGAAAATATTCATTACTACTGATACTCAATTTTACCCTGAACACCTTAATGATATCTATAAAGATGTAGACCTGATTTTTCAAGACTGCGAAACAGTTCCAACTAAGAGCGGTGTACACGCACATTACGAACAGTTAGTAACTCTTGATGAAGACGTTAAAAACAAAATGTGGCTTTACCACTACGGAGACGGAGAATTACCTAATGCTGGAGCAGATGGATTTAGAGGGTTTGCGAAGAAAGGTCATATATTTACATAAGGAGAAATTATGAGTGATAAAAATAAAACTTATACGTTTGAAGAACTTAATGAAAAAACTCCATCTGAATTAAATTATATAAAGAGAGAAAAACAAAATGAATTATATGCAGCTAAAAAATACAAACATATACTAATTGTAAACATTTTATCCTTACAAAACCTTATTAAAGAGGAAATGAAGTAATTATGACAGTACCGAAAAGACATGCACTAAAGCATAATAAGCGTTACGCTATATTTAATACTAAAGCTCTAATTCAAGTAGAAGATATTATAGGTGTTTGTGGAGGAGATACTACCGCAGGTAGTAGTGACGGAATCACTTTTGAAATATTAGACAATAGACTCTATATCAACCAATTTTACATAAACTCTTTAAGTAGGGAAGAGTTCAACAACATTGTCTATACTAAGATTCCCGATATAGAAGTAAACTATAGGTTAGAAGGTATTGATAATAAAACAGGAACAGTTACACAAGGCAAAGCTATTTACAAAAATGAACACGCCTATGTATCAATAGGACTAATATTTGGTTGTTTTGGTAAAACATTTCCTTACGACTATACCGGAGATTTAATTGTTGTAGGTGGAAATTGTAAATGTGAAGGTTACAGAATAGAAGAGTATGAAATTATTAAAACTCTTAGTTTCAAAAACGGCCAACTTATAAAGGAAATATAATGGTACATGAAGAGTGTTTCTTGGGTAGATATACAATGTACAAAAAAATAGAAAAATGGATAAGTAATGAAGGCTTTATATCAGAATATGCAATAGGTAAAACCGTAGGCGGGGTATCCCCATTAGTTATTCATTATCCTAAAGTTAAATGGGAGATAACTAACATAACTCCCTACAAAACATTGGATGATTTAGAATGGATTGTTGATGATCATGTTAGTAATGAATTTTTAGAGTTAGGTGATAAGTCTGTTAATATGGAAAATCTACCTTGGGAAGATAACAGTGTTGACATCATTATGAGTGACCAAACACTTGAACATGTACCTCACCCGTGGATTGCAGCTAAAGAGTTAACAAGAGTTCTGAAACCGAAAGGTATATTAATTCTTACTACAGTATGTTTAAATAAATGGCATGGACCGGCAAACTACTTTAATTTTCAAAGACAAGGACTACAATCACTGTTCCACAACTATTTAAATAAGTATAGAATCGATAGTTGGGGTAATCAAGAGGCTTTAAATATTTTATTTGGTATAAGTAAAAAAACCTATACGTTAGTTAAACTTAGTAAAGAACTAAAAAAGTTAGCTGATACTAATGATTATTTCATGCCTTATGTGGTATGGATATGTGGTAGAAAATGAAATTGATTATTGCAGGAAGTAGAAATATAACAGACTATAAAATATTATTAAAAGCTATTAAAGAAAGCGGCTTTAAACCTACTACTATTATAAGCGGAACAGCGAGAGGAGTAGACCGTCTAGGAGAAATGTATGCACAAGTAAAAGGTTTAGAATTACTAAAATTCCCGGCTAACTGGAATACTTATGGTAAACAAGCTGGTTATTACCGTAACTTAGAAATGAGTGAACACGGAGACTGCCTTCTGGCTATTTGGGATGGCAAGAGTGTGGGAACTAAAATGATGATAGATATAGCTAAAAGAAAAGGTCTTGATACATACATAAAATATAAGGATTAAATAATGGATATAATTAGGGAATTAGTAGATGATATTAAAAAAGGTGGTAGAATATACACTCCTAAAGGAATGGGTAAAACTACTTCAGCTATACAAGCAATGAAAGAAGATAATAACTTATATTATACTTCTCCTCATTCTGACAATATTATCACCTTAAGAAATTCTTTTCCTGACATAAGAAAAAGGCTTCTATTATCATTTGGGGCATCAAGACTCACAAGGAAGAGAGGTAAAAATATAAAAATAATTGTAGATGAGTCCGATTACGCAAAGGAATTCGGATATTTACCAAATATATTAAATATAGCGTGGTGTTTAATATCTTCTGTTGAAGAAAGATTAGTAGTATATTCTAAAGAAAGAAATAGAATAGAGCTAAATAAAACTGATAATTAACAATTAGGCTACTTATTTTAGAATAAGCATTTCAATAGAAATAAGTAAGAGGAAGAAATCATGACGCAAATAATAGGAATAGACTTACACAAAACAATAGACAGTAATCCTGAGTTATTTCAAAAATTCTGTATGCTAAGAAGACTTGAACATAAATTAATTTATATAATTTCAGGCCCACCTGAAATTCAGGTAGAAAACAGTTTATACGAGCTATACTTTAAGTTCAATATACATTATGATAGAATTATTAGTGTTGTTGACTGGCTAAAAGCTCAAGACACTAAAATGTGGCAAAATGATATAGGTAACTGGTATGCCGATGAAAAAATATGGTGGAGTAGTAAAGCTGCAATCTGTTATCAATACGGAGTTGATTATTTAATAGATGATAAAGAACAATACTACGAATACTTTGATATAACTTTACCGGGATCGGTTGTTAATCTTTCACACCCTACTGAATTCATTCACTGGAAAGGTGATAAGAAAGTATTAAACTTTTAGTCAAAGGAGCTATGTAATGCATAAAGAACAGAAAGAATGGTGCGAAAGCGTTAAGAAACAATTCCCTTCCTTTTTTAGAAACAATGTAGTATTAGAAATTGGAAGTCTAGATGTTAATGGTAGTAACAGGTACTTGTTTGATGCATGTACTTACATAGGAGTTGATGTTATTGCAGGTAATGGGGTAGATGTAGTAAGTATAGCTCATGAAATAAGCTTATCCAATAATTTATTTAACGTCATTTTATCAACTAACGCTTTAGAACACGACATGTACTTAGATAAAACATTAAAGAAAATGTATGATTTACTAAGGGTAGGAGGGTTATTATTTTTTCAAGCATGTAGTATAGGATGGAAAGAACATGGAACACTTAAAACAAGTCCACACAACTCTGGTACAAGTAAAATAAGTGAAGAGTGGGCTAATTATTACAAAAATGTAACAGAAGATGATATCAAAGGAAGTTTAGATTTCACTAAGTTCAGCACTTTTAAACTTGAAACTGTGGGTAAAGACATTACTTTTTGGGGGTTTAAAGATTCTTAAGAACTATCTTACATTACATAATAGAACACTTAAAGGAGATAATTGTGTATACATGCAAAACTTGTAATCACCTTGATACAAAAAGCTTTAAAGACCCATATTGTACTAAATTGACTAATTGTACTGAAGAAGACGAAATAGTAATCGAAAGCATAATGATCATGACCAAGTATTTTGTTGTAAATAAACCTAAAATGTTTGGTTGTCTATACCATACTAAAATAGAAGGTGAACTAAAGGAAAGGTTGATTAAATGGGTAAAAACACTATAGCAGACATTGACTTAATAATGCCCGTACATAATAATTATAAGCTAACTAAACAAGCTATTGAGTCTATCCGAAAAAGTACTAGTATGTCATACAGAATTATTTTAGTAGATAACGGAAGTACGGATTCAACACCTTATTTTCAAACGTATAAAGACGTTCTATATATTAAAAACAAAACAAATAAGACCTTCGCCAATTCCGTTAATCAAGGGCTTAAAGAGAGTGTAACAAGTCCTTATGTAGGTATCCTTAATAATGATATCAAAGTAAACACAGACTGCTTTGAAACCCTTATTAAGCATCTTACACACGATATTTATTTAATAGGTCCATTACAAGCTCACGGTTTAAATGAAAATAAAAGTATCACATCTCTTCAAGAATTAAAAACAAATAACCGTTACAAACATCTTATAAGTGGATTAGACCCAGTCAAAAAAGAATGGAGTTTAAAAGCAACTAATAAATACTTAAAAAGAATATATTATGGTCAATCACAAGCTTTAGTTAAATGCATGCCATTCTTTTGCGTAGTCATGAAAAGACGTATCTACCATAGAATAGGTTTTTTACATCCTGCATTCATCAATGGGGGAGAAGATGAAGACTACTGTAGAAGAATCGAAAAAGTTAGAGGTAGGTTTAGTGTAGCACTAGATGTATGTGTTAGACATTATACACATAGCACTATTGCTAAACTTCCTATTAAATGGGATTTTAGTATATTTACAAAATGGAATATGGAACTACTTTATAGAAGACATCCGGCTTTCTATTTAAATCAAGGATACAAACCTCAACCTGAAATGACACAACCCGATACAAGCATTTTACTATGAAATTAGATATAAGTGATTCTACCTATCTTTTATTAGGAGCGTTGAGAGCAGATTTTATTATTGAATATGAAAAAAATAGTGATAAAGGAATACTTTTTTGTATAAATAAAATAGATAATTTTCTAACTAATAATTACCAACATTGGAGATATAACATGTCTAAACCTAAATTCATTTTAATATTAAGCATGAGAAGTGGGACTTCAGCTTTAGCAGGTTGTTTAAGTAAAAGTGGGGTTTATATGGGAAGTGATCTTGACGGAATGAGAAAAGGTAACATAAAAGGTCAGTATGAAAACAGAGAAATAATGAAACTCAACAACAATATTTTAAATAGTATAAATACAAGTTGGAATGACCCTAATCTACTTGAAAGAATACAGTCTAATATGCATAGATTAATGGAGTATGTAGATGATGTAGATGAATTACTAACAGATGAATACAGCGATAAATCAGATGAAGGGGTAATTATAGGTTTGAAGGAACCAAGAGTTAGTTTACTTCTACCTCTCTACGTCGAAGCTTTAAAATGGACTGACTTAAAAATAATATACTTAATAAGAGATAGAACTGACATCGCACGTAGTCTAGAGAAAAGAGACGGAACTAATTTCCAAGTAGCGTTTGAACTTGTAGGAAGTTGGACGGAGCTAATAAACGCACATATAATTAATTTACAAATGGCAGGTTATGATGTTCTACGTTTATTAGACTTTACTAATTTTATAAAAAATCCGGTAGAAAGCCTTAAAAGCATTAATGCACAATTTGACTTAAACTTAGAACTCGATGAGAAAGTAATCAACGATTTTATTGACCCTAACCTAGTTAACTTTAAGGAATAACATGAATAAAATGTTAAGACCACCGTTTGATAAATGTACCGTAAGGAATGACGAGAATGAATTTAGTGTTGAAAATTATCCCGTAAATATGAACTTAGTATTTTCTTTTTTCCCCGATGAACATAAGGTAGAGTTAAAGGGTAAGAAGCTATTTCTTCCTTCAATAACTTTTATTAATATTGAAGATCAAAAAGAGGTAGAATGGGTTTTTGAAATAAAAAACGATAGAAATATAATTTATGATCAGTTACTTAAAAACCACACTTTACTACCAGGAGAATTAAGAATAAAACTATCAGGTATTACAGAATTAATAAAGATATGCGAAGAAATAGATGAAAAATATAGAAAAATATGTGAGCAAACAGATGATCATTTTGAAGATCAATACCTTAGTAACGGCTTTAGTGGTGACATTGTTTTAGAAGGAAATATATTACACAAATTATCCGAAACACTTAGAAGACTTAAAATTTAAAGGTAAGGAATATTAATGGAACTTATAGCGTCTTTTGAAGAAAACCAATATTCTATAACACTAACACTTCCAAAAGAAGTTATTTTAAAAAATGTAGTAGTTTTAGTTACTCCTTTAGATAATTTATCTGATACCGGGTACGCACTTAAATTTGTTTCAGAAGACAATATAAGTTCAAAAAGACTTGAAGTACATAGAAGTAATAGTAAAAATAAAGCAGAGATAGAAATAATAACCTTTGAAGGGAAACCACCTTTTGTAATACATAATGGTTTTCATGTAGAAAGAATATTAAACAAATTAAAGAAAAATACGGAAGGTTAATAAATGGATAATTGTACTAATTGTGATGCTACTAAAAAACTTCCAACTATAGCATTCACAGATAGATATATTTGCATATTAGACCCTCAAAAACGTGCAATTGAAGTTGAAGATTTTCAACAAATACCTGAATGGTGTCCAAAAAGGAATAGTAATGACTCCAGCCGAAGAGAAATTAAAGGAAATTAATGAAGCTTGCGATCGCACTCCTTTCGTAGATTGCGATGAATGTGAGTCTTATCGGTTTTTAGAGGCTAGCGGTATACCTAGATGTGAAAAACTTAATGCAAGTTTACTCATACCTTATTTTTTATGTGGAGATAAAATATAAAGGAAATACTATGTAAGCTTTGTATTCGAAACTGAAGATACTATATATATAGCTCAAACGAGCTTAACATTACTTGAGGCAAGCGTTAAAGCAAAGTATAAACAGTAAGGAGAAAGTATGAGAAACTTATTAATAGTAGCAGTGGTAATTATAGGAATAGATAGCTGAAATAAAAAACCTACTCCCTTAAAGCTGAAATAAAAGAGAGTAGGTTACCTAATAAACCCTAACTACATTTAAACCCTAACTACATTTAAACCCTAACTACGGTTAAAACCTAGCTACATTTAAAATTAGTTATATCACAGGTAATCACCCATGTCAAGAACTTTTATCATTAATAATATCAATATGTTATATAATTATTTGTGCAAGTTAAAGAAATGATTCAGTTTATTAACAAGTGTAAAAACAATTAATAACACCTAATTTTAAAATAGGAGGACTTATGGGAGAGATACGTGACATGTTCGTAACTAAGTTAGAAAGTAATAACCGACTCGGAGTAATAATACATAATGGGAAAACAGAAATATTTACAGACTATGTGTATAGTAGAAAAGTTAATAGATACTTAAATATAGAAGAATTTACAATGGAAATAATAAACTCCGAAAAAGAGGTAAAAAATGACTAACTATAATGAAGTATATGTTCAGATGAATGACGCTTATATAAGTATTAATGGAGAGGGAATAAGTCAAGGTCAACCTGCCTTATATCTATTATTTCAAGGTTGCAGTTTAAAGTGTAAACACTGCACAAGAAGGGACTTCCAACACCCCGATAGAGGGGTCAAACACTCTGTACATAGCTTAGTTACAGACAATATAATACCAACACTACTAAAATATGATGGAGTGCGGAGAATCATCTTTACCGGAGGTGACCCGACAGAACAACCCAATTTAGAAAATTTAATTAAATACTTAATAGCTAATTTCTACAAGCATCAAAACCTTGACCGAACTAAATTACACCTTGAACATAAGGGTATTATTAAATCAAGTCGAGGTACCGATGACTACTCAGTAGAACTTAATAAATTAAGGATGTTTACATCCGTTCAATTCGCATTAAAAACACCTACAATGTATAAACATGGTAAAGAGAGCTTTCTTAAATCAACTTTTAGTCTTGCTCAAGGTTTAGAGGATTTTAACAAAAATAGGAAACGTGATGTAAGTTATAAGTTCATTATAACTTGTAACGAAGACATTGACCATTATCTCAAGGTTATAAATAGAATTCCACAAATAAAATTAACACCTATAACTATTCAACCTTATTTTGACGTGAGAAATAAACTCAATACTAATATAATTAAGTTAATGGACAGAGTTCACGATTTAATTATTAACAACAGATTCGGAACTTCAGCTAAAATTAATGTCAATATCAATAAAGTTCTCTGTTATCCGGTTAAACAAAGTTATAAACTAAATACATCTACGAAAGAATAAAATAGAAAAGGATAAGAAGTTATGAGTGATGAACATAGCAAGTATAAAAAATATAATGATTATGAAAAAGAGAAGGATTCAGGGGTATGGGGACGAATCAAAAAGATTGTTTTAAAAGAAAAACCTGTACCTAAAAATTCAGTTATAACAAAAAAAATAAAAAATGATTTAGCTTTTTTAAAACATTATGGCTCAGTATGTAGAAAAAATAAGGAATTAGATGTAGATAAAATAGAAAACATATCAAAAGAAATCCCATCTATAGCTGATAGTAGGTCATTAAAATCTTATCTTCAACACCCTTATTTCATTCATGACCGGGTTAGGATTAAACAACTTGATCTGTTAAAAGAAGTTATAGACTGCATACCCTTAGAGATGAATAAAGTAGAAATACATTTAGAAGGTGAAGGAGGGATAATAGAGTTCGGTAAACGTTTCGGTAAATGGATCTACATCTGGAAAAGATAAATATTAAGGAAGTAATTATGTGCAGAATAATAGATAATATGGATTTAGTAGAAAAATTAGTCAACAAGTTTTGTAGAACTGAAAATCATCCAGTTTATGACAAAGAAGACTGGGCCTCATATGGGAATTATATGCTAGTTTGGTCAGATAAATATTATGATCCGAGTAAATCAAACTTATCTTTTAGAGACTATGCCTTAAACATAATATCTAATTCTTTTAGAGGCTATTGGAGAGACACAATAGACCCGGCCACAGCCTTACTTAGAAAACAAATTAAAAACGGAGAAACTCAAGATATTACATTCACTACTATGGATGAGTACACTCTATATGAAAATGACTTGCACTCAGAATTTCATATACAGCAATTATTAGATTACTTATTAACAAATTCAGGAATAACAGAAAAAGCTAGAAACCGAGTAACAAAACATTATTTAAATGATACTAATTTTAGTGAAATAGGTAGATCAGAAAATTGTAGCGGTTGGAATATCAGTCAAAAACGCAATTAAACTAATGAAGAAGAAAGTAAAGGAGATAGAATGTTAGACAAATTATTTATGAAATTCTTAACTGAAAAAGAACGGTCCTTAAAATCATTATTATTAGATATTGAAACAACTACTAAATATGAAAAAGGATTAACCCAATTCTTAGAAAATATCGATGAAGCTGAAATGACTGAAGCTAATATAAGGCAAAAGTTTAAAACTATGATGAAAGTGGTTAATTATCAAAATAATATCATCACAAAACTACTGTACTTAAATTTAGTTTATATGCAAGGTTCAAATTTTGACTCCGATGTAGGTACAGCACTCTCTAAAATGGGTAAAGGCGAAGAGGCTTTAAAAGCTATGCTTAATAAAAAAATGAAGGGGGGAAAATAATGACTGAAGGATATCAACCTTTTGCAAATAATAGTACTACACCCCCTCCCCGTAATCCTAGTGGAAATGAGGACGATGACTTACAAAGCAAACAACTCAATTTTATAAATGACTTGTCAGAAGAATTTAAGGATCTTATTGAGTCTTTAAACCTACCTTTTTATGAGTTAGTTAGAAAAGCGTTAAAAGAATTCGAGTTTCGTGTTAACTTAGAAAAAGAAGGTTATAGTATATACGCAACACATCCTAAAAATAAATTAGTAGCTTTACCTTTATTTAATAAAAGTGAGAGTGTAATAGAGATACTAGAGACTATAGACTTTTCTCAAGAAAAAAAAGAGATAACTTATGCCGAAATACTAGATATTTTATTATATACAAAAGCTGTTATAGTAATAAATCCAATATTATGGTCTAAACTTATAAGTAAGAAACCCAAACCATACATATTATTTAAGTTTATTACGCCAAGGAAGGGATTAGTAACAGGACAATTAGGAAAGTTTAAGCAATGTTCAATATATACCGATTGTTATCTACCTGTACATAAACAAGTACTTGCTAAAAATGAACTTATAATAAATGGTGAAATATATATTTTTAAATAGTTTAGGGAGTGATTATAATTATGAAATATATAGTCTATGAAGAAAAGATTGGTAGTAAAATTATAAGTAAAGAATTTACGATAAAAGAAGATGGGATTGAAGCGATTATCGTATTTCCTAAGTTTATACCACATAGAAATATTGCTAAATTCTTTACTACTATTATATCAGCAGGAGAGATTAATGAAAAGTATGAATGCTTTGGAAATAGCGGATCACTTAAATTAAAAAGTCGAGGTAAAACAGACACTCTATTATTTAAAAAGTCTATAAACGATAAATGGAGAGTTTAACAAGGAGTAAAAGTTTATGAAGATTGAGACTAAGAAAGATAAAATCTTATATAACCTCTTAAAAAGGACTTTACTTGAACAAAAACTATTTAAAGAACATAATGCAAGAGAATTGGATAAATTATTAGTAAGTAAATATAAGATAAATGGAGAGTTTAATATGCAATACCCCACATTAGAAGAAGTTGAAACAGCAACTCATAGACAAATTTGTGAATGGTATAGGTTCTTACCTTCACCTTCAGATAATGAACAGGTTGAAATAAACACTTTAATCTACGATAAGTTTAATGAAAAGGGCGGTTACACTACCAACTTATCAAAACAAATTGGATTGGAGGAAAGATGAGCCTTAATCTATGGGGAGACTTAAAAACTATAGATTTTCAATCTCCCTTAATTATTCTAAAAGAGCAGACGAAAGTACTAGAAGATTTAACCAAAAACCTATTATCTTGTAAACTTAACAGCATAAATACAAAAGTTAAGGGAAAACTAGCAATAAATTTTAGTATAATAGCTAATTCTTATTCTTATAGCTTATTCGACCTTATATGCGTATTAGAATTTTATCCCATAGATCTAATTGATAATGCAGATAACCTTGTAAAATGTTCAAATGAAGAAGAGTTTTTGATAGCGTTGAAAAACATTCTCTCTTCACCTGAAACAAAAAAGGTAATACACAAACTCTTACATTATATCAAAACTACAGAGCAAGCACAATAACATTTAAATTCATATAAAGGAGCACAATGAAAGATCTTCTTAACCAATTACTAAACGACTCTGGAAAAGAGGTTGAAGCAGAAATTAACAACACACTTTTAAAATTTTACACAATGTTTTCAATGTCATTATTTGCAAATTTAATGTTCGGTAATGACTCAGAACTAAAAACAAAATTCCTTAAAGAAATAGGGGATAAAGTCATACTCGACTTTAAAAAAAACTATTTAACAACAGCAGATGAAGATATACTTGAAGTTGTAGGTGATTTGGTCGATAAATCTTACACTAATGTAATTACTACACATAGTGAATACCTAAATCAAGAGCACTTTGAACTTTTAGTTAATAGTGTTAAAGAACACTTAAATAAAAAGGAAAAAGTGAATGAGTGATAATAATTATGAGGGTTTCGACTTCAGTCATTGCATAAATCCGGGTTGTGATTATAAACTAAGTCCTGACTTTGATTGTTATGTAATTAACCGGGATGAAGTTAGGGAAGGTGAAATTAAAAGATATAAGTGTCCTAAGTGCAGCGCAGAGTGGACAGTTGAAGACCAACAAATTAACTCAGTAGAAGTTAAAAACTTCAAACCTAATGAAGATTTCGTTTTAGTAAGTAATGATAAAAAGCTTGAAGGTGTTGATCGAATTGTAGCTAGGTATTCAGCTAAGAACGTTATTAAAATTGGTAATAAATTTTACATCCACGCCATTTCAACTAAACTTAACAATAGTAGAATGTTTAATTTAGATGGTAAACTAAGTGATGAAGACATTCTTAAACATTTAGAAGAACAGGAGTTCATATGAAAAAAGAGAATGAAGTAGGGGTTGAGTGCCAGGGTAATAAAATTAATATAAATTATACTAGTGATTGTTTTAAAACTAGTTTCTTAATATCGTTAGAAGAAGCAGTTAAAATGCAAACACAAATAGAATTTGAAATAGAAAGATGTAAATTCGAAATGACTGTAGATAAATGGAGAGACACATTAGCATCTTTAGGAGCATTTCTAATTGATTATAAAACAATTAAAGGGATAGATTATGATGATTTCTCAATAACTTTAAAAACTGAAAAAGGCAGTTACGAATTCGATGGTGATAGTTGGGATAGGGCTATAGAAGGAGCGGTATACGACATTCGCAGTAAAGAAATTGGAAGATTATACCAAGTACAAGTACTAAACTACTTAGATAAACAAAACTTTAAAGACATTTATATTGATATCAAAGGTAACTTTGAAGAAGTTATAAAAGAAGTAGCTAAATATCTAAAAGACAAATTTGACATTCCTAGTGATATAGATGGACCTTACTCAATGAAAAGTAAAGAGCCCAGCACATTCTTCTTCGGAACAAATTTATCGGATAAACACCTTATTTTTAGAATAATTAATGGATAAGTAAAATGAAGTTAACAAAAATAGAACAAATAGAGAATAGAAATAACTACCCACCCCCACCTGAACCACCACCGGGCAGAGTCATTACTATACTAGGTAAAGTATTTTGCGATAAATGCGGATCGTCACGATCTATTAAATTTAAACTAAGTTTTCCTTTTTTATTTAGGAGTTGTGATCAGCCTTTATGTAAAGGAGAGTAAAATGACTAGAAACAACACTAAATATAGAATAGATGTTACTTGTGGAAAATGCGGTGTAACATATTCTATGTTGGAACGTATTTTAATAGCAATTAGAGCTAAAACAAAAAATGAGAGTTACGTTCCTGAATGTAAATTATGTAGAAGACATAAAAAGAGAAAGAACAACTACTTAATAAACAGTATTGAACATAATGGAGATTGTTCTATTGCTAAAGCTAATGACAGACCGGAAAAGTGTTTGCTTTGTGAACATGATAAATACAGCAAGTGCTTAAACATCAGTAGCAAGAACAATTGGCAAGGGTGGCAGATTCTAACTAAAGAACAAATAAGAGAGATAGAAAAACAAAAACTACATACTAAGGAGAATATACATGAATAAAAGCAAGAAAACCAAAATTAACATGAGAAAAGAACTTATTACAATTGACGGCGTTCTTAAAAACTTTAACAACAGACTTAGTTTTATTGAATCTTCTTTATCAAGTTTAAATGAATTGTTGATTGAAAAAAGTATTATAAAGGACAGAGAAGTTGATATACGCAGAGAAGAGAACACTAAGAATCATGTACTTAAGAACAACATGATTAGGCTTAAAAAGGAAATTGAAACCGGTAAAACAACTATTAATGACATGTTTTATCTCATTATTCATAACCTTAAGTCTATGGCTATGGATATTAGTGATATTAACTTAAAGATAGTTGATTTAGGGGGTGAGTTATCACTCGTTGAAGACTATAGGAGTAAGCTTGAAACACTATATCAAAGCTGTAAAAACTCCGCTATTCTTCTCAATGATGAAGTTTGCGCTAATAGAGAAAACTGTAAGGTTTTTGTTTACGGTGAGAAGTGTGAAGAGTGCGATCTACTTCAAGCTAAGTTAAACGAAACTAGGGAAGTACTTAACATTTCAGATTTCAGTTTCAACAACCTCGAAGTTCTAAACTTAATAAAGATATTTCAGTAAGGAGTAAGCCCGAAGTCAATTCGGGCTTAAACTTACTTCTTTTTATACTCATTAATATTCATCTACTTTACTATACCTACAAATTTAAGTGCTCTATCATAATCCCTATCTCTACCCTCTTTACTGTTGTAAAACCAAAATTTAGGCTCACACGCTTTGTCAATAAATTCTATCCTATATATAATTTCCTTAAGATGTCCGTAAACTTCATCATTACGGTTTATAGCTATTATACTAGTACAATTAATAGGATTATTATAAATATATCTAGCTTCAACCCTACCATAAAAGAAATTACCTGTTTTTACATAGTAGTGAGCTTGCCATTTACCAGGTATTAAGTAGTCAGATAACATATATCACCTTTTTTATATATTACATTTCCTTTTTTGAAATTTTAAGAAAGTCTTCTGCACGAGTTTTGAGAAATTTTAACAATTCCATATCAGTAGACTTTATAGGTAACACTTCAAGAGCGTCAGCTTTAATTTCATCATCACCGTCCCATAATCCTATCTCACCATATTTAAATGCTTTGATATGTAGACGTGCATCGTAAAGATCACTAATTTTAATTGACGGTTTAACATCTTCAGGTAAATTAAAAACATAATAAATACCGTCATCGAGTGAATCTTCAGCGTTTGTTGAATGTAAATATATTTTCGGTATTTTATTTTTAATATTTTCAAAAAAAAAGTCTTGAGCTAAACTTTTTGATAATCTAAGCTTTATCGTATCTATTATTAATTCTAAACTGTTAATAATATCTAAATCTAATAAAAATCGTTCCATTTTATCTCCTTCTTTTATAATTAGCTTCAATGCTTTTCATTTCTATAACTTCATCTCTACACCACGATCCTTGCCAAACTGCGTGTTTACTATATTTATAATGAAGCTTTTTCATTTGTTTGTAGTTAGAACTCTTTATTTCTGGCCAGATATCATGCCAAACCATGTCATATTTAATTTTAGGTTTATAGTTAAAAGCATTAGCCCATATAATTGTTAATCTATCCTTAAACATCTTTTCATAAGGTGAAGATACTAATTTAATTACATCCTTAGATAACTCAATCACAGTAGTATGTTTAACTTCCGGTTTAAGCAAACAGTTAAGTAAAACCATACCTAAACCTAAACCGTTAATTAAAATGTTACCTCTAGCTTTCTCAACCGGAACTATGTGATCATTCATTTCAGCGGTAGTGTCTGACATAATAATTTGATTATTTAACATAAGTTTTGTGTAAGTTCCTGGAAAAACTTCTCTACCTCTATAGAGTCTACTAGTTACCATAATATCACGTAAACTAATACTAAACTTTTCAATTCTAAAATCTCCACTCACACCTTCTTCTATATCAACTTTTTGCATAATCTCCCCTTATAAAATGAATTGCTTTAACATCAGAAGGTAAAGAATTAAGATCTATAACAAACTTATTATCTTCCTTTTTTACGTAACTTGATAAATCTAAAGTAACCCCCTTTTTGTTAGGTTCTTTACCTTCAAAATAATTTGATACATTTGAAGGTAATATTAAGTTATTACTTATACACGCATCATAAAGAGTTTTCATGTTCTCGTATTTTGAATTAACTGGTTTTATTCCTACGATTTTCATACTTCTCTCCTAATAAGAATTTAGCTTCTTCCAAACTGATTACCGAGTTTTTAACTTTACCCATTGCCGACTTCCAGCTAACTCCTAATTTAAAACCTGTTTCATTAGGGAATGAAGGCCTTACCCACTTAATTACGCCGATAAAAGGACCGCCTCTAAGTTTAGAACGTCGTTTTAATTTTACTCCTACCCATATATCTTGAAGCATTCTTAATTCATAAACATTTTTTTCACTGATAATGCCCTCTTTAATAACAAATGCTATAATAGTTCTTAACGTTTTTACTGATATTCGACCATTTGGGTAAAAAGGAGGGGGAATTATCCCTAAAAGTTTAATAGCTTCAATAGTTTGATTAACTTCTTTATAGTTATAAGTTCTCATTATCTTTCCTATGAATTAAGTCGTTAGTATAAAAACAACTCCGTCTTCAGTAGATTTCCTTATAATAGCTTTAATAGGCTTATCATCATAAAAAATAGGATAATTACCATGTTTATTTATTAAACTTAGTAATAGTTTAATAACATTTACAGCATTGTTTTTACATTTACTTCTACTTTTATCTTGTTTAACTATGTTACCGCGATAGATAACAGGCTTATCATCAATTTCAATCGTATAGTACGGTAAATTAGAAGAAATATCATAATTAAAAACAGATATTAAATTCTCTTCAATAAGTTTTATATTCTCATCATTAAATTTTAAATTCTCTAAATCTCTTGGTATTTTTAAAAATCCTTCATGACTAGCATTAGGATGTTTATCTATTATTTTAATTGATTTAATTATTTCTGCTTCTACTCGAAATTCATATTTGATTAACAAATATTTTTCAGGAATATTTAAAATCAAGTATTTCATATTTTCTTTTACTAAATATTTAACTTTAGTAGTTCTCGTTTCATTTAACATTTTATCTCCTTTAATTTTTTAAATGTAGGTTTAAGATTTATATTTTAAGGTAATTACCATTTTCACCTTCATAAATCAAGGTATTTTAAGATATTTATTTAAGTTATTGATATAACTTAATATATACTTGTATTGTGACTTATTCATATATTCAATGATTACAGTAGTTTACGTCATTTTAGGTCAATTCCCAAGGGTTTATATAGGAAAAGGTTTTAGCTTTTTAACCTACTGTAATTATTGACTTAATTTTTTAGTTAAATTAGAATCTGTTAAACCTCTTAATCTCTCCGTTAAGCTTCTTAACTCATTAGTTTAGAATTTAATGAAATTTAATAAATTCTGTTTAATTTCGTTTTTTTTCAATTTAGAGTTTAACTAACTCCCCCTTCGGGGGGCTTCGCATACGAGGTTGGATACTCTTAGGTAGTAACTACTTGCCCACCCTATCGCCCGTCCGGGGACTTCGCCCCTCCCGCCTAGATGCAAACACTCACATAGGAAGAGTGAGAACTACTAACCGGGAGAAGTAGAGAGCGGTAGGGAAATAGGGGTTAGCTAAGACAGGAGGGAGCATACTAGGTGGGCAAACACCTTACGGACTCCTATTAAGACCCTTACCGGTACGTATACTTACCCTCTAACAGCCCCGTAAGGGTCTTAAATGGACTACTAAAATGGCAATATTTTAGTGATTTTCAATTTTTTCGACTTTAAAAAAGCTCTTAAATATTTTTTAAGACCGTCTAACTATAGTGTAGACACATGTAGAGATATCTTAAAGCACCTCTACATGCCATTAAACTTAGTTAAGGAAATTTTCATCTTTTACGAATGACATTAATGTAATGATATCAATAACTTATTAACTTTTTTATTTTTTATTATCAATAAATACAATAGGTTATGTATAAGTATCTGATTTAATTATCTAAACTATCTTTTTGGACAAGAACTTTTCATACTTTTTTACTAGTTTTTCACTACAAATTGGCTTTAATTCTAGTAGTGGTTTGAATTTTAAATTCAATTTCTTTGAAATTTTATCAACTAATTTTTCGGGTATCGGTCTTCCCGTTATTAATCCGTCATATTCATTTCTATAAACTGGAATTCCTTTTTCACTACATTCTATAATAAGATTGTGAATAAAGACAGCTTCTAAGCCTTGTAACATAAAAGCCGCAATCTCTCTTTTACATGTTTCTTTGTTTGGATCTCTATCTTCATCAAAACTTAATAATTCATTATTAACAATACCGAATTCTTTATATTTCATATCACAAGCGTTCTTCCAATATTTAACTCTGCTATGCGTGTAATTGTATCTCAGATCTTTAGAGCTATAAATATAGTCTCTCCACCTCTTAACAGCGAGGTTAAGGGCCTTAATCTCCCTTAAGAAGGCTCTATGTAGAGTTTTAGCTCTTTTCACATCTTTTTTACAATATTCATAAATATATCTATAGACTGAACCGGGAACTATGTATTGTTGAATAGCCTTATTAAAAACTCTGACATCAAGTTTAGGATTAGCACCCATTATCATAGCGTAAAAACAGTTCTTAAAGACTGAAACCGGTATTCCTATTTTTTCAGCCAGTTTGTTTTTCATTTTTTTAGGATCAGCTAAATATTTCTTTAACCACAAACACTTTATTTCACTATACCATAATTCTTCCAGTAAAAATAAGGCTTGACTATTCTTTAAATCATAATTATAAAGGTTCAGGTCTTTAATGAGAATATGCTTTAAGTATTTATCAGCGTTTTGGAAACCACCACCGATTTCAGTTATTCTTCCAGTCTTTTGTAATTTATAATGAGCAGAAGAATAACCTATTAAAACTTTATCTTTTTTCTCACTAACAACGCTATCTCGTATCTGTTCTAGATTAAACTTTAAAGGCATAGCTTTAATAAAGAAAGAATCTGCTTTTTTATAAATAGCCTTCATCTTTTTTGAGTTAGGTTTAAAACGTTTTTCTCCATCTTCCATAATACTGTTAAGACTTGCTGCTTTATCACTTAATCTATCACTAAGTTTATCAAGCTCAGTTAAATTAATGGGAAAAGGTCTAAGACATCTAATACTTTTGCTTATAATAGGATTATAGTTACCTCGTACATCTTTCAAATCAGTCTTACTAATATTGGAAATGCTTTCTAAGAAAGCAATTTCTTCAGGCTTTAAGTCTTTTTTAGTGTTAAAAAAATCAGTCATAATACCTTCCTTTAATCTATATTCTCTACATCTTTTGTCTGTATAGCTATAATTAGTTTTTCTTAATAAATGAGATACTACATCTAATTTGAATTTTCTTTTAAATATATCCCTCAATAGTCTTGAAGGTATTGGAACATAAAACATTTTAGATTTTAGTTTTGATTTAATATTTAAATGCCCACATAAATACACATGAGAAAGAAATCTAAAATACATTTCTCTTTCATCTTGAGAAAGGTTTATATCAATAACTTTCTCACTAGTTAAATGCCAAATAGAGTATCTACAATGTTTAGAGATTTTAAAATCCCTAAGATCCGTTATATAGCCATTACCTTTATACCTCATAATTAATCCTTAGTTAACGTTAGAATATATATCCTATCTTAATATAAACGTTATAAAAATTAGTATTGACAAACATAAAAACATTTGATATAAGGTTTAATCTTTAATAATTCCCATAACATATAAAAGGAGAATACATGGTAAAGTCTCATGTTAGAACAACTACTAAAATCATAACGTGTTTAAACTCCACTCCAGTTCAGATTGAGGAATTTGTTAAAAGTGAGAGTTTAGATTTCAAACTTATCGTTGATATTAACAACACTTTTGCTCCTAATGTGAAAAAAACTATTTTCGGTTTTACTAGTTTTGAAAATATGTTGATTTTTCTTCCAACATTAAAAAGACCTCCTATACTATGGGAGAGTATGGAAAACATAAATCATATAACCCGTAATTTAGACATAGTTTGTATCGATGCAAAAATTCATACTAGTGGTTTAATATTATTTAAAAAGTTAAACAAGAAGAGATTGAGCAGGTTAATTAAAATGCGATTCAAAAACAAACAAAACCTAATATTAGAAACACGATCAAATATGTTTGGTAACAACTCAGATTTCAGCATAGCTTTAAATTCGTTCTTGCAATCAATACCGGACTATGTACATTCACCTTTTTTAATAAGTTTAGTTTCAGCAATTGAAGAACAGAATTATCCAGCTCTTGATAAATTCATTGAACTTAACAGACTTTTAACAGATAAGAACAAGAAACAATTCAAAACGTTTAATAAAGAAATAACTAAAATAAACCCATTAATCATACACATGTTAAACAAAAAAACTAAAAAGTTAAGAAAAGAAGGACCGGAACTGAAGGAAAGTTTAAAACGCATTAGATTTTTACTCTCACATTTCGGAACTAAGGACTTAACACCCTACATTGACGATGAAGATAACATTAACATGTGTAATATTACAATATAAAGGTTTACAATGCGGTTTATTATAAAAAAATCAAAAAATAAAAACTTTTCTATCTTGTCTATAGAATCCAAAAACGGGAAATGTATTTATACTTGGAGGATTTTAAACTTTATAGCCGGAGACATATTAAACCCTAGACTAAGTATTTATAGAGGAAAGAAAAAGTTAAAGCCTAATTTCTTTAGAATAACAGTAGGTCTAATTGATCAAGGCAAGTTTGAATATAATTACTTTTCAAGTAAGATGTTAGTTTTAAATTTTAAAGGTGAGAGAGTTACAGGTAAATACTTGTTAAGCAATATAACTAATAAAAAATGGATTTTTAGTAATATGGAAGAGAAATGAAACTATTTATTAAAAAGAGGAAATAATGAATGATAAATTAAAGTTAAAAACATATTTGGAAAAGAATTTAAGCGGTTTAGATTTAAAGCCGATAAACGAAATAACATTCATGGAAAATAATAAACCTGTTACACTAAAAATAAGAAGCGTTGTTAAACCTGTTTTAGGAGATTACTTAGTTTTCTTTACATTAAACCATCTTGATCGTATTAGAGAAGATCATATTTTAGATAAAAAATACTTTTTAATCAAATACGGTAACTTTATAATGGAATAGTAGCAATACCTTAGTTAAAATCTAAGAAGGTAAGGAGTATTTTTTAGCTAATTAAAAGACTTTTAATATACCCGAAAATCAAGAACCTATGAAAACAAAAAGATAGGAGGAGATGCTAATGAATATAGAATGTAGTATATCGTCTTTAATTATAGGAATAGCAGTAGTTATTATTGGATTATGTATACTATGTTCTATTATCAAAGACTGGAAGATTTACTCAATAGGTGATCTACCAGAACCTTTAACTTTATTAACAATGGGAATACTACTTATATATTTCGGAGTTTCAAGTATTCATCAACTTAATTAGAAGGAGGAATTATGGGTGATATATATTTAGGTATTAATTTAGCTATAACTTTTATATTAGGGATGGGGTTAATAGGTTATGCTTTGTCTAAAAATATTGAAAAACTTAAACACTCTTTTATGATTAGATTATTATTGATTGTAATAGGTTTAGGGATAAGTTATTCATCTTTAAAGGGAATTATAGCAGTAGATGATTATAAAGAGATTAAAATAGAACTTCAACAGGAAAAGAAAAAAGCTAAGGAGATATCAAATGCCACTTAATTCAGGAATATATATTTTATCTTTTGTAGCGGTAAGTATAATTATAATCGGAATTATTATGACGACTATAGGCTATAGGAATAAAACATTAGATGTTAGTACAACACGTTTTCTATTTCTTGTTTTTATTATTTTTATAATTGCTTTTATTAGTGTTATGATAGATGTTTTCAACGGAGACTTACCTATTATTACAGTTTAAGAAGGAGAAGTTATGACTATGAAAAAAGGTTTTTATCTTCTATGGCCGGATAATAAATACGTGGATGCTTGTATTAAATCAGGTATTAATCAGATACTTATTGCTAATCAAAACGACTCAGAAAAAGCCGATGAAATTCACCCGCATTGGGGAGAATATAAGGAAAGTATAAAATGGATAAAAGCTTTGGAATACTTCTATGCTAATCAGCCAGACTTAGACTTTGTATTTCTTCCTATTTGGAATGCTTTTTACACTGACTTACCTAAAAATCAACAATTCTTTGATGGAGAAAGATATTATACTCGTACTCCTTGCCCTTCGAGCATTGAATGGATAGAAAGTAGAATTGATCATGCTAAATTTATGGTTAACCAAGGTAAAAGAATTAGTAAAGTATTATGGGATGCTGAACATTATGAATATAGAGATGAAGACGTTATAAAAAGTATTAACGAACAACGGGCACGAGAAGACAAACCTCCTATTAAAAACCAAGTACTAGAAATATGGAATGACGATAAGCAACCTAAGCATAAATGTTATTGTGATAGGTGTAAACAACTTGGATTTGACAAAAAAGAGTTGTGGAAATATCATAATGAGCTAGTATTAAAATATCTTTGGGGATTAGGTCATGGGCAATTAGGTGTTTCTTCAGCTTGGAACTTTCACAAGTATTATGATAAGTGGTTATACACTGAAAAGACTTATCCAATTAGGAACGTAACAAAAGACAAGTTCAAACTTTTTACTAAATATAGTTTTGACAGAGTTTTAGTAAAAGCTAGAGCAAGAAAAGAAGGAATTAAACTAAAGGTTAGTGCTGGTATTTGGGTGGAAAGATTTACTGCTCATTCACTACTAAATTACATAGAATTTCTCGGTAAGAATCCTGTGTATGATGCTTATTGGTTATATTCACATTTACGAATGTCTAGATCCTCCGAAATTAAACATTATTCTAAAGCAGAAAGAAAGAGATATGGAGAATTATTTGAAAGTTTAATTGATGATCCTGATTTAATAGAATCAGACGAAAACTTCTTTATCAAGTTAAAATCAGTTAATGAGAGAATTGATAAATATAGAGACTCATGGAAATTCAAAATAAAGAGAAAAATTACAGATGTCTTCATATCAGCTTTAAGCCGTTTCATGTAAAAAAGCCTTATTGACCTTATTAATGGGTTGTAGAGGGTAAGATAAGACCACATCTAACCCCATTAAGAGGTTTAAAGTGTGTTTTACCGATTGTTGTAAGTCTTCGAGTATCTTACTTGACATGATAAAAATGTTATGTTAATATTTTAAATCAATTTATGGGATGGTAGCGAAATCTAATATACGCTCTTGGTAATCAAGAATATACGAGGAACATACTAGTTAAAGTACCGTATATTGCGGGTTAAAATCCCGTCCATCCCTATCAAATCAATAATAAAAGGAGGTGAGAACAATTAAAACTAAACAAAGTGATGTTGGAGTTATTGTAGCTCGTTTTCAAGTTGCCGAACTACATGAAGCTCATACGGGTTTAATAGATGTTGTTAAAAACAATCACAAAAAAGTATTTATCTTTCTAGGTTTAAGTCCCGTTAAAGGGAGTGTTGATAATCCACTAGATTTTGAAAGCCGAAAACAAATGGTTTTAGCTAAGTATCCTGAAATTAATGTATTATATATTAAGGATATGAAGTCAGATAAAGCGTGGAGTAATACTCTAGATAATCAAATAAATGACTTAACAGGACCTAATCAGACAATAACTCTTTATGGAGGTAGAAGTAGTTTCATTAATCATTATTTAGGTAAATTCACTTGCAAAGAATTAGAATCTGAATCTATCGTTAGTGGAACTAAAATCAGAAAAGAAATTAGTGTTAATGCTTTAGCCGATGCTAACTTTAGAAAAGGTGTTATTTGGCATAGTATGAATGTTTATGTCAATGCTCTTCCTACCGTTGATATAGCTATTTTTAATGCAGATAAAACAAAATTACTCTTAGGTAAAAAGCATTATGAAAGTAAGTTTAGATTTATAGGAGGACATGTCGAATCAGGTGAAACTTATGAACAAGCTGCTATTAGAGAAACTTATGAAGAAACTAATCTTCAGATTAGTGATCTTAGATATGTTAAATCTATAGTTGTTGACGATTGGCGTCACCGCAGTGAGAAGCAAAAGATAACTACTATACTCTTCTATACCCATCTTACAGCGGGAATGAAAGAAGCTAAAGATGATATAGAAGAGTTGAGGTGGTTTAATGTTGCTGATTTAATAAAAGCGCCAGAAGACAAAGTAGAAGAAGAACATTTACCATTAGTTAAACTATTATTTTCCTAAGTTAAAACGTTAAAAAAGGAGAAGTATGGCTAAAGACAAAGATTTCAACATTTGCACACTTACTGACAGCTACAAACTCGGACATTATTCTATGTATCCTGATAATACAGAATATGTCTATTCTTACTTCGAATCTCGTACAGGAGCGAAATTCAACAAAACAAACTTTTTCGGATTACAATATTTAAGAGATAAGTACCTTACCGGAAGAGTCGTTACTAAAGACAAGATAGCTGAAGCAAAGTATCTTGCAGATAAGCACATGGGTAAAAATGTTTTTAATGAAAAAGGATGGTCATTTATAGAAAAAAAGTATGATGGTCATCTTCCCCTTAAAATTCAAACTGTACCTGAAGGTTTAGCAATCCCAACTAATAACGTTCTCATGGATGTAATCAATACTGATTCGGAATGTTGGTGGTTAACAAACTATGTTGAATCACTACTAACTCACGCATGGTCAAGTTCTACAATTTGTACTCTCTCCAGAGAATGTAAAATGATGTTCATAGATTACTTAAACTGGACAAGTGTTGACTCAGCACTTAAGGATCATTTACCTTTCATGCTTCATGATTTCGGGTTTAGGGGAGTAAGTAGCGTAGAATCAGCAGCAATTGGCGGAGCTGGACATTTAGCAAACTTTAGCGGTACTGATACTCTTGTAGCGATTGAAACAGCTATGAAATATTATAAAAGTGATGTCTGTGCCTATTCAGTTAATGCTACTGAGCACTCTATAATGACCAGTCTCGGAGAAAAAGGCGAGTTCGATATATTAAAAAGGTTGATTAACTATTACCCTAAAGGAATTTTAAGTATAGTTATTGATAGCTATGATTATAAAAGATTTATCAATGATTATGCAAGAGAATTAAAATCGGAAATTCTTAATCGTGATGGTAAAACAGTATTTAGACCCGATTCAGGAGAACCGGTTTCTACCACTCTTAAAGTTTTTGAACTGCTTGAATCTGTATTCGGATCAACGGTCAACAATAAAGGTTATAAAATATAAAATGGGGTACGTAGT
>PJEL010001221.1_pt1 | contig 27018 bp, 42 predicted proteins | sample 1853271 | NCBI WGS metagenome assembly PJEL01 (sample SAMN08108733, study PRJNA415343) | Invertebrate metagenome, whole genome shotgun sequencing project. | host: Globobulimina | place: Sweden: Gullmar Fjord | collected 2015-08
AATTTAATAAAATAAAGGAAAAAGGTTATAAAATAGTAGATATTAGGCAAAATCCGTTTAATCCAACAAATGGGAACAAAGGCAGGTATTTTGAATTTCATGTGTATGTTGAAAAACAATCAACCAAAGAACAACTATTAGAGAAAGCTAAGAGGGATTATGTTAAGAGGACGATATACCAGGCCATAGGTAGTGATAATGTATACACCTCTACAGGCATTTTTATTCAAGAGAATAATGCTATATTGGATTCAAGACAATGCCATTTATATAAGAACGGCAAGTGGGCTAAAATCATATCTAAACCACTAATTAAAGTACAATCCAAATGGCTTTATGAGGGGGATGAGTGGTATCAAATCCAAAAGCATTCTAATTGGGTATTAATGAAATTTAAAGTGCATTCCTCCGAAATAACAGGAGTTGAGGAAAGTAAAGTTTACAAGCGTTTTTTAACCAAACAATCAGCCTTAGATTATGTATTAGAGGAAACTGAAGAGAAGTTTAAGGGAGTTAGCAAGGTTGCATTTAGTTTATCAACTGATACTATTAACTCAAAAAATCTACACTTATCTACCAGTTCGTCAGGTATGTATCGTATTTCTGAAGATAATTATAATTTATGGAATGAAAAAGAAGGATGGATAGCCGAACCAATAAAAGAAGAGGTGCCAGAGTGGGTGGTATGTTTAGGAGTAAATGATTTATATAAAAATGAATTATTTGTAAATAAAGTCTATAAAGTTGATGAATATAATAGTAATCAGGGACAATACTGGGTAAAATGTGATTTAGATGGTGAAGTTTATGGGTATTCAGAAAAAAGATTTAGAACAGCTACCAAGCCCGAAATAGACGCCCACAAACTAGGCTTTCATATAGGGGATGAGGTATATGATAATGGCGAAAAAAGTATTGATAAATTCAAGATAGATAGGATTTTTGATAATCTTGGACTTTGTGTATCTGGAGGTGTTTATAATTCAATTTCAATCAACAGATTAACCAAAGAAAGCCCTAATAAATTAATGTTAGGTAAGCACGAGGTTGAGATAGACGATATAAAAGTACCGATAGACATAACAAACACAAAACCAGGATACCCGTATACATTTAAAACCGTAATAGGGTGCAACGGTGGACAAGTAACAAAAGAAGATTGGATAAAGTGGCAAAAGGTTTTTGTTCCTGTTGTTAATTTTGGTGGACATGTTAATTTGAAATTAGGCGAATATGAAGCTTACAACACATTAACAAGAGGCATTGTAATCTGTGATATAAAAAACGTAACAATAGCCCAAATAGAGGCTATAACGAATAGGATTAATGATTTATAACGCTTGGCTATGCAGCAGTTATATTTATGGGAAAACTAAAAAAAATATTATGAATAAACACATATTAGAAATTAAAAGATTAGTAAGTAGAATGAATTGCATGGGTACTTACGGTCTGATCGAATTGGAATTGAATGAGATAGAAAAGCTAATAGAAAGTAAAGAATCAATAAATAAAAATGATTGTATAGCTGATGTTATGCCTTGTTTGGATTTACCTGATTTAACTATATTTGCGCCTGATAGTGATGACGAATTTGAGTTAGCTCATAGTCAATTTAATTATTTCATAAATAAAGAAGAAGCTGATCATATAGTGCATTTTTTTAATTCTCATTTGAATAAGGTATAACGCCAGCATAAACGGCGTTAAAGTAACTAAAAAAACTAAATTTAATTACTAACAAAACAATGCGGATAAACAGTTAATGGCGTTTTAATGCATTGTTATAAAGAGTTTAATATGTACGAATATACGGATTGGAAATATTTTAACAAAACAAGTAGGTATAGATTTGCTATATATGAGAGCTTCGATAAAGTAAAAAGTGTTAATGTTCAAATAGAGGTTTATACTAGAAAATCAATTATAGGATGGCATTTAAGAAAAAAATGGAGGCACTCTATTGTCGGTAATAAATTAAATAAAGAGTTAGCTGAATTTGTAACAGGATTATGGCTTTAATTCTTTATAACACCAAACTAAACGCTCGTTTTAATGGCGTTTAATAACTGTTATACTTTGTAAAGTCAATAATAAATTGTATCTTTAGACTTTCATAGTACTAAATTTTAGTAGAGGGGGTTACCTCAATGCCTCCTCACTATAAAAGATGAAAAAATATAAAACTAACATACAATTAATAGTAAATATAATGCTCGTTTATGCATGTTTTTACGTCACTCAAGGCAGTATTGATATAAAAGAGTGGCAAAGCACCATCCCTGAAACATTTATCTTTGTAGTGGTAGTTATGGTGATATTTAGGTGTATGCGAACATTTTTAAAATAAGAACTATGAAAGAAGAAATAATAAAATTAGCTAAAGAGAAGGGGTTTGAACCTATATCATTAGCCGCAAGAGGATATCAAAATTATTACGATACTTACAAGCATGATAGTATTGAGTATTATTTATGGCTTTGTGAGCTTCAAAAGTGGTTAAGAGAGAGGTATAAGATAGGATTTCTACCATCTCACATGGGTAATCTTTCTAAATTTTTCATTTACTTTTTAAATAAAGATTATAACGACCCTGATGTAGAGGATGGATCACCCGAATTTGAAACTGATTGGTGTAAAAAATATGATAAAGCTCTCGAGTCAGGTTGTTTTGAAGCATTAAAACTAATAAAATGAATACAGAACCAGTAAATAGTAATAACATATTAAATCAAGATGATATATTAAAAAATATCACAGATACATTTAGGCAACTTGATAGCAATAAACCCCAAAATGGTTATATGTTAATACCTTCAATAGATGGGTTTGATGTATTTGAAATTGAATCGGAGCAATTAAAAAGTTTATTAGCCATTGAATCAATGAGACGGAAAAATAACTTAAAAACACATGGCTTACCAGAAATAGCACAAACACCTTTTTATTTTAGTAAATGATACCAGTAAAAGAACACCTCAAAAAGGCTAATAAAACAACCGCTGATTATTTAAACTTTTTAGAAGATGGTCGGACAATCATGAATTAGACCATTTAACCGGAAATATGATAATAACAGAACAAAATGGAGGTTCTGCAAATTGCATAAAAATACATCCTGATTTAATGGATAACTTTAATAGATTTTTAAAACTATAACTATGAAGATAATAAGATTTTTATCACAAATATGGAATATCAAGAAATCAAGTAAGCATAATTGTACTGATTGCAATAAAGCAAATTACCTTACTGACGAGGTAATTGTAGGTAAGCATACTATTGGTTTTTGTTGGAATTGTCAGCATCCTATTTGGAATTAAAATAATTAACTATGATAACTGAAGCAATTGATTATTTGGGGAATCCTATAAAATTAGGTCAAAGAAGGTTGAGAGTGCATGTCTTTAGCCATAATAAACAGTTTAAGCGAATAACAGTAAAGAGAATTGACTTTACAAGAAATGGTGATATTATTGGCATAATTACAGATGGTAATTCAAAAGTAGGATGGACTTATCCACGTAGATTATTGATTGAAACATCTATAACTGTAAAGATTTAACTAAAGGAGGAAAAGAAATGAATATAATACTAACAAAGAAAGAAGAAGTACAAGATGCTAAATACCCGAATAATAAAGAAGTCGGATATATGAAGATTGGTAAGTTAATTGAATCGCCAGTAGTCGGTAAACCATTTTATGTTGGATATGCATTTAGAACTAGCAAGGTTATGGAGATAATTAATGAAGATACCTTCAAAACACAAAATTCAATTTATACATTTAAAGAGTTTAAGAGATGATTAAATACATAAGCATAATACCAATAACAGAAAAGTAATACAATAATAACCATAGTTGCAATAGATAACAATATTAATTATCTTTGCAATCAAGGTTTTAAATTCATAGTTTGTATTGATTTGGTAAGCCTTAATGAAAGTTAGGGCTTATTTTTTGAACCTATTTAAGCATTTCAGTACTTAATTACTTAAACGACAATAAAACGACAATTGGGAGGTTATAAGAACATACAGCCAGATGAAGGTAAAAAGTTTTCATCAGAGTACCAACCAGCCAATCCAGGCAGGAAAAAGAAAATATATACTATCTTAAAGGAAAAGGGGTTTAGCCCAAGTGATATAAAAGATTCATTTGGGGAATTAGCATTTTACACCATCCCTGAATTAGATGAATTGATAGCTGATAAAGAAAAGCCGATAATTGTTATAATTGTTGCTAAGGCAATGAAGAAAGCAATGGAGGATTCTGATTGGAGTAGGATAAAAGAAATTATGGAGCACACGATAGGGAAACCAGACAGCAAAGTTGATGTTACATCAGGCGGTGAGAAGATAGAACAAGTATTCCAAATAGGAGACCAAAAAATTAAATTCTAATGAAAGATAAGATACTAGAAGACTTGGAAGATTTTTATAATAACATTCCAGAAAGAACAAAAAATGATTACGAGATTAAGTTCTATGTTGGTAACTCATTTTTGAAACACAATAAAGGTCATAATCAAGATTGCATTCTAACTAATCTATTTGATGTAAAATAGCAACCAATGAGTTATTTAATTGAAAATGATATAAGAAACTTACTACTTGATAGGGATATCAATATATTGCTTGAAAAAACTACAGAGGAAGATGGGCAGGACTTCTTATTGCAAAGGCAGCAATTCGCAATAGACTTTGTGAAAAGTAAAGTGCAACACAGATACGACCCTGGCCAAATATTTTTAGAGGTCAATATATTTGATTTGTCAGCTACTTACGCGCTTGATGATTTGGTATTTTATGAAGAAGATGCATTTATAGTTAATACGGCCTATGTCGTTAGTAATAGGGTGTCATATCAAAACTATATTTATGAGTGTGTTCAAAATACTACAGATGAATTACCAACAGATACAAACTTCTGGACAAAGGAAGTAAGGAATAAGCAGTACTTTAAAAATATACTTGCAGGTACAGGGGTATATCCAGAAGTAGTCGCTTCATTTACATTGGGAGACACTAGACACCAATTGATATTAACTTACACCATCTCAGTAGCAGTTTATGAGCTATTTAAGAAAATACAACCTAATAATGTTCCTGCATGGTCGATAAGCTCACGCGATGAAGCAGTAGAGCATTTAAATAGAATTGCACGAGGTACGGACACCGTTCAATTACCTTTGTACTTAGATGAAAATGGAGACCCTGACAATGATAAGGGACAAGAAATTAGCTACGGGTTTAACTACAATATCGAAAATTATGAATTTTAACGAAGATAGCAAACAACTCTTAGTTGATTACACCAACTTTATATCAAGAAATATTGATATAAGTAAGGTAAACCCAGATGATAAGATAAGTGATATAATCCACTATAATGACCTAAACGCAGTTAAGCAAAGGATTAGCAATTGGGTGTCAGCAAGATTAACAGCTAGACATGCATTTGTACCTGATTGGACTGATTTAATAAGAGTTTACGATTATGTAATTATAGATTGCCATGTTACGGGTATCATTAACGGTATAAAGCAGAAAATCAAATCTAAAGAGTGGAGCATTAAGGATGCAAATGGAGAAATAAACGAGGAATTAACTAAGCAACTTAAAACTCGATGGTTTAGCAGATATCAAGATTATTTTGTGGAGGCAATGTTTTTCCCTTACTCGTTAGTTGAGCTTGGAGACTATAAAGATGGCCGCTTTAATGACATACAACAAATAAAACGTGAATACGTTGTACCACAATGGAAAAGCGTTAAAATGTACTTAGGTGGTGCAGGTGTACCAAGATACAACCATCACAACCCATTAATGGGCACAACATTGGGACAACCAAGGCAAGAACTAGGTAATTACATGTTATTACACTTTGAGAGCGAGGAAAGGATTAATGACTATATTTTCATGCAATCACCCTTACATGATTTAGGATTGCTTGATATGGCATCACCTCACGCACTCGGTAAGATGGGTTCGTATACTTTCTTTCTTGATTATTTGCAAAAATTTGTTATTCCTTTTAGGATGGGAAAAACAGATATTAATGATAATTCAAGGCGTGGTAATATGATATCAATGATGGATAACTGGGGAGCTTCAGGTTATGCAGTTGTTGACTTAATGGACGAAATAGAATTACTTTCTCAAAGTGGTTCAACCACTGCACCATTTACCGACTTGTTCACTTATTCAAACAATGAAATAAGCAAAGCTTTTGCAAGTGCCGTTGGTATATTTGACGAAAAAAACTTTGTTGGCAGCGCAGAAGCAGGTGAAAGGATGTTAGATTACATTGTACAGTCATATTGTACTGAAATGGAGTATAATATAAATGATGAACTTTTACCTAGGCTAGCACAAAGAGATAGTAAGTTTAAGGGCAAAGAGTTTGATTTTGCAAGTAAAGAGGTAATACCATTTAATGAAAGAGTTGAAGCAGTTACTAAACTTGCACCACATTTTGAGCTTAACCCAGACGAGGTGGGCGAATTAGTAGATTTAGAAATAGGTAAAAAAGAAATAGAACCTATTATAGAGAAAGTAGAGAATGAGCCTATAAAAGAGGTCAAAGAGATTGCTAAAGAAGAGCCTAAAGCGATATACCCTGCCGAAATGGTAGAGAATGCAAAAAGGGCTTTGAAGTATTTAAATATAAAGAAAATAGAATTACCTGGACACTTGACAGCTAGTAATATTGTTGAAAATACTCCATTGGGCAGTATCGCTATTAATAGAATTGCTGATGCTAGTGAATGTCATAAGTCTTATACTTCTGATGTTAAGGCAGTGGAGTTTGACCTATTAGGCGGCAAGTCGGGTAAAGAGTGGGCAATTAATCAGTTAAAAAGCAAGTAATGGCCAGGACATTAGAACAAATATACAACGACATGACTCTGACAAAAGAGTCAAACCCTGAATTAGATGCTTTATTGCCTAATCCAGACAACTATGATGACTTATTTACAATTGATAACTTCCGACTGTTAGCGAATACAATACTAACAGGGTTAAGTGTTTCAAAAGTTGCTGTTTGGCGTTTATTCTTATATGTACCTTCAGTTGCTATTTGGACAATGGAAAATCTAATTGATATATTTCAAACTGAAGTTGAGGCAACCATTAAAGATAATCAATACGGTCAATTAAGATGGTACCCAACAGTTGCAAAGCAATTTCAGTTAGGAGACCAATTAGTTTGGGATGGTACAAAATACATATATGAGACTGAAGATACAACAAAACAGATAGTAACTCAATCGGCAGCGACCGAAAGCGGAGGATTAATAACATTGAAAGTAGCAAAAGGTGTATTACCTGCAATTGTTCCATTATCATCAAGTGAATTACAATCATTTATCTTTTACATCAAAGGTTCTAATTCATCAACTGCAAACGATGCGATAGTGCCAGCAGGTACTAATATTGAAATAGTATCAGCTATTAATGATGATTTGAAGTTTGCTAGTGATTTGTTTTACGACCCGTTGGTATTAAGTGCTGATGGTTCTTTAGTATCAGACCCTGGAACTAATCCGGTAGAGGACGCAATAAACGATTTTATTAACACATTACCTTTTGACTCAGTATTTAGGGTAATTTCTTTAGTTGATGCAGTGCAAGCAGTGACAGGTGTAAATAACTTTGTAGTATTAAATTGTGACGCAAAGAGTAATGCAGATGTATCATACACCGATGTGTTAGCCGAATCAGGGCAACAGTACACAACCTTTTCAGGATACTTGAGAATGGCAACAAATTATGGATTAGATGAATATTACGATTACCCAACAAATACAGTTCCAACAATTAATTATATTGAATCATAATGTCAAGTTTTGTAAAACAGTCGGGAGGTAGAATATTATATGTTGATAATGAAGGTCAAAGCCATGGGTTTTCACCTAAGTCTAGTATATTGCCTCATCATGATAGCGATAGTTTAATTGTTATCACGAGTACAGATAGTATACAAAACCCCACATTCACTGGAATTAATATTGAATGGTCAACAGTTACTATCCCAATCGTACCCACTTCACGGAATGAATTAATTGAATATCTAAATAATTATACATTTACAGAATCAGCCAATTTAGTAATAAACGGTCGTAGCCCAGGCACTTTATTTGGAGACGATATAAGAGTTACTAGAAGGGTTCCTGTTCAATCGGCAATGTGGAGCCATGGTTTACCATTACATGCCGTTGACACTGAGGTGGTCGGGTCTGGCAGGTGGTATGTTGAACCTGATGTGGTCACACCTAGTTTCTTTGATGGCGTATCCTCATTTGAGACGGGCACCGATGCAAACGGTAAGATATTCGTGACATCAAGCCGCCTTAATAGATATCAACCAGGACAACTAAGCTATTTTGTATTTACAGCCGCCTTTGAGAACCTTTCTAATGCAAATGGTAACTTTCTATTGCTTTTCGGAGGGATGCTAAGAGGGTTAGCTTCAGATGGCCAATTTGGGCAAATTAAGGACGGCATAGTAATTGGATTTAAAAGAGATAATGGAGATTTTCATCATGTTATGAGGGTGTATAAAAATTTTCAGTTTACAGAGGAAATATTCCCATTTGAAGAAACGGAACTGCAAAATTTAAAGATTTTAAGACTAGAGATAGGCTATCTAGGTATTCATCCTGCATCAGTTAATAAGGTTAACTTCAATGAACAGAAGGATGAAGTTGAACATACTATTATCTTCAATCAAGATATTACCAGTGTAAGCAATCCTAATCTTGCAATAGGAATCTATGTTGAGAATCAAGGAAATACATCTAATTTAATGGTTAAGAATGGGTCTTTGCAGTTTGGTAATTATGCTGAAAGACCAGCACCAGACCCATCAGCACGTAACTTGTTTGATTCTTTTGAATCTGTAAGTATATCAAGTGGTGCTGATACTGTGTTAGCTGTTTACACCCTGCCTGAAAAATTAACTATGTATAAAGAGATTAATTCAGGGGGCACACTTACAGGAACATTTAGGAATGCAATTGCAAATAAGCTAAATACAATACAAGCCAAAGGGACAGCCAATAAATTTATCACATTAAACGTGTATCTTGTGCCTAAAGCCGATGTAGTTGCTACATTCACCCCTTTAAACCCTAACATAAATGCATTAGAGAGGGCGGTGGGGGTTGCAATAACAAGCGTAAGTTTAGCTAATGCAATAAGAATAGGAGCATTGAATGATGTTGTTGTCGGTGGTTTTGCGGATGTATCAAGCCAAGATATATTATTAACCCCTGATTTGGTCGGAGTTATAACAGTTAGTTGTAGCCAGAATATAACAGACTTTACATATATAATTAGTACATCAGATTTATTTTAAGATGAGGATACACAAAGAATCGAAGCTCAAAGAGTGGGTGAGAAAAATAAAAAATAAAGGCATATTTTCAGTAATGATATATAGTACATTAGTTGGTACGTCACTATATTTTAATGATATAGGTGTTGCTCTTATCTTAGTAGGTATATTTGCACATAAAAAAATGTTATAATGGCACAATCAGTAGAATTCTATACACCTGATTTCGAATTAATATCTGAAAAGATAACACCTATCTTTTTAAGAGAATCGGATGTTGTAATAGATACATTAAGGGGTGATTTCAGGGTAGAAGATACCACGAGCCAAGATATTGACTTTATTTTGCAAGCTAAAAAAGGGCAATTCTATTACGAGCCATTAATTGGTTATGATGCTCAACGCTTACAAAATGCGAGAGTTGACATTGTTCAGGAAACAGCTACTTTGACCGCAGAACTAAGAAAAGATAATTTGAATAATATAAGTGATTTATTAATTGGACATACATCCGACCCCTCGTTTATTGAACAAATAAGGCCAGAGGATAGGAATGTATTACCAGCGGATGCTTTAGTAATTAATGTAAATGCAATTAGATAATGGGATTAATTGTAAAATACAATACAGTTGAGCAAACATTAAAGAAGTTCATTAATGTGATGGGTAGTGTATTAAATACTACTCGTACGGTAATGTCAGATTTTATAAGCTTAAAAAAATACGAGCTTCAATTTGATGCAAGGTCTATTTATTTGAGTGAATACCTTAACCAGCAATTTGATGCAACATTAAAACGTATTTACATAATTAATGATACGACACTTTTTGAGGTGTATGTTTACAAGACATCAGAAACGATACCGGCGGATGAAGAAACGTATATTTTTGGCACCGCTGAAGTAATAACAGCAGATGAAGAGGTTTATTTAGATAAAGAAATTGGTTTACCTGGTACAGCTTTTTTCGTGGTTATACCATCAGCTTTAAGTGCTTTGCAAACAGACCCTTTATTTATAGCCTCAATTAATAAATACAGTTTAGCAGATAAAACATTTCAGATAATAATAGAATAATGGATAAATTAGTATTAACGGACACGGGCGGATTTCCGCTGAAATTAGATGATTTGCTTTGGATGGATGGCCGATTAGATTCTGCAAACAAAGGTATGTATGACGCTATACAAGCTCATTTACTCGCTTATGGAACGGATTTCATAGTAGAGGGATGTGTTTATTCAGCTCCTAATATAACAGCAGGTTGGATTATGCTTGATAGTGAATTAATGCGAGTTGATGCAGCGGCTGGTACAGATGATTATTTCGAAAGAACAGTTACATTTGATGCTAGAGGAAGTAAAACCTTTAAAGATACAAGCGTAAATAACACATACGAGAAAATAAGGGGTGTGTTAAGCGGTGCGAGTGGTTCATTAAATGTAACAACTGCATTAAGATTAGAAGATAAGCAGGTTCAATTACTTGCCACATCAGCACAACAATTTGCAGTTGCTAATATACCAGATTTACCAGCAAGTAAAACTACCAGTGGAACATTTGATGCAGCAAGGATCCCAAATTTAGACGCTTCAAAAGTCACAACAGGAACTTTTGCCGCTGCTCGAATCCCTAGTTTAGATGCAAGTAAAATAACTACAGGACAATTTACAGCCGCTCGAATCCCTGACTTAGATGCAGCAAAGATAACAACTGGTACTTTTGTTGCTGCTAGATTACCAGATGCTTCTCAGTCAGCAAAAGGGATACAAGAGAATGCAAACACTAGTGAAGCTCAGGCATTAAGCTCTACAACATTAACTATTACACCAAGCACACTATCTGACGTAACGGGGGGGTTATTAACAAAGGTTATAGATATAGGTGATTGGAATATGGACAGCACAAACGCTGTTGTTGTAAATCATGGTTTAGATGCTACTAAAATAAGGTCGGTAACTGGGCTACTAAGAGATGACACAGCGTTTCAAAGATACCCAATTCCATTTCCTCAAGTTTCAGGTAATATTGATGTTGATATTGCCAATGTAAGTAGTACCGCAGTGGGACTATTTAGGCGTACTAGTGGTGCTTTTGATGGTACTGATTTTGATGCTACCTCTTATAATAGAGGATGGTTAATAATTCAATATGTTAATTGATATATTAATAATTTTGTTATATTTGTACTACAAATCAATAACAAAAAAATATGAAAACGTTAATTATTGTAATTATTGCTAGTATAATAGCAATAAATCTAAAAGCGCAAATTAAAGTAAATGGATACATTGAGACAGGTTTAACAGGATATCAGTATAGTGTTAATGCAATTAATCAAGATATTCGCATGAATTATGTAAAAGATGGAACTACTTATGTTAATTTAGAGGATGCAGATAAGGGTGGAATTTTTCGATTAAATAATACGGAATGCATGTATTCTGAAATAGTATTGAATTTTAGTTATAAAAATATATATTTGGAACAAACATTATATAATATATTCACATATTCAGGGAATGGGTATACATTTAAACCTCTAGAAGTACTTTATAGTACTAGATTGTATTATAAGTATAAGTTTTTAGAGATAGGCGGCGAACATATGTGTTCACACCCTATAATTAATCAGCATAACGAAATTGAACCAGTAACAAGGCGAATGTCACATGATAAATTATTTATAAGATTTACATTCAATGCTAACTAAAACAGAAATACAGAAAATAATTGACGGTATAGTGTCAGGGCTATTCAACATTAACCAATTGCCTAAATCACTATATCTTGATATTTTTGAACAATTAGAGAAGGCTTTAATTAGAGGAATGAATATTCCTAAGAATAGAAAAACCCTATCGAAGCAAAAACTTAATTCTTTTTTACAAATTAGTGGCAATTTACGAAGGTTTTCGGCGGCTAAAACTTATCAGGTCGTTAAGAATGTTGGAATGTTAACCGACATTGACGAAATGAAAGAAAAGTTTAACCTTTATATGAAGACCTGGCAAGGCGTTGAAAATGACCTAACAATAAAGCAGGGTCAAACGGTAAATGATTGGTATTTATACGATGAACAAAAAGATGTATTACCTTATTTAAAATATGTTACTGCAAAAGATGAAAGGGTAAGGCATTCACATGTTTTGCTTGATGGAATAATAAAAAAGGTTGATGATCCGTTTTGGGATAACTATTTACCTTTAAATGGCTACCGTTGCAGGTGTACGGTCGAACAATTAGAAAAAGCAGTGCCGACTAAAGTAACACCAAGCGAACAAAAACTATTTAAACAGGAAATAACTACCCAATTTCGGAACAACCCAGCAAAAACGGGTTTTGTTTTTCAAGAAACAGGCAAGGAAAAACATCCTTATTTCGTTATTCCAGATAAAAACAAAAAGGCAGTAGAAAAGTTAATATAATGGCAATTTTCAAACGAGTAAATGGTAAATTCAAAATAAAATCTCAACAAGTATTTAATGTTGATATTAAAAGAAAGCTACCTATTCGTTTAGCAAACAGTATTGAAAAGCATTTTAGGCAAGGATTTGAAAAAGGAGGAGGCCAAACAGATGCAAGCCGTGGAGGATGGAAGCCAAGAAAAAATGTAGATGCTGGTCGTGGTATATTGATTAAATCAGGTACATTAAGGCGTGATGTAAAGCAAAGAGAGGCAACTTTTCAAGCTATCAGGGTTGCAACTTCAAATACTACAATTGACTATGCAGATGTACATAACAGGGGTTTAAGGTCAGGCAGGGGAAAAGGTTTTACAATGCCAAAACGTGAATTTATCGGAAAGTCTGCTGTATTGGAAGCAAGAAACAACCAAATGATAGCAGGTGAATTAAAAAGGATGTTAATATGAGCAATATAACAGAAATAACAGATAAGAGTAGTTTACTAACTCTATTTGATGATATAAAAGCCAAGGTATTAGAAGATGTAACAGGCATAAGTGAAGTAGTCGTTTATTCTAGTCAAATGGATAACGAAGACACACAAAGACCTTTTGCTTATCCTTATGTTGCTTTAGAAATGGTCATTGATTGGGAACCGTCAGAGGCTCATGGTTCAGTTTCACCAGCTGCCGGGGCAATAGGACAACAAAGAAAAGGAGATGCGACTATAATAGTGCATACCTTATTTTGCAATAGAGAAGATGACACCCCAGGATTTCAAACTAATGAACCAATAAGACATCAAGTACATAGAGCTATTGATTTACTTCAGAATAGCACTTATTTTACCCACTTGTTAAAAACTCGTGATGAATTGCCTATTTTATTCGATTCCGTACAAGATTATAGAACTACTTATGTATGCTCGGTGGTTGAAGGTGCTTTAATTATCGGTACTCAATTTGACATACCGGAATTCGATGTTAATGGGGTTTCGATTGCCTAGATATTTAAATTATCAGATAGTCTTTTCATATTTTTAACAATGTTGTCTCTTTGTTGTATTAAATTCTGGATTGCTTCATATTCAGTAATGCCAAAACCGCTTGCAGTAAAATGATAAAATCCCATTGAATCACTCCCGTCATGAATTATCTCAGCTTCCCAGCTCTGTAATCTCCCTTTGCCATCATTAGTAGTTTTTATCTTCATAGCTTTAATTTTCACCAAAGATACAAATAATATTTGAATTGTAAAACAATATGCTTATATTTGCATAAAATAATATTTTAACTATGGAATTATCAGTGATAGAAGTAAAAGCAATTATAGATAAATTACCAGATGTAGACGAATACCCAAATCCAGAGATATTTATTCCAATACCTACATTCTTTGATATTGATAGAGTTGATGTGTGCTCATCGGCAAGTATTAAGACTAATGTTCTTGAATTTGTCAAAAAAAAGAGTGGATACATCTATTCATGGCATCTAGTATTAAATAATATAATAGAATGACTAATATAGTAAGTACACCCACAACAGAAAAAACAAGCCCTAATTTTAGGATGACTAAAGAGCAAAAGGAGAAGCTTAAGGTTAAAGCTAAATTAAGAGGCGAGTACTTACAAGATTACATGGATAAAGTGTTTGAAAATTTAGATAAAATAGATGAGTTGATTTATGGCTAAAGAAACCATTTTATTTAATCCTTTTCCAAAACAAGTAGAGTTCTTACAAGCTGCCTTGAGTGGTTTGTTTAGTTTTATACTTTACGGCGGAGGAATACGCGGAGGTAAATCATTTGCAGGGGTTGGATTAATACTTATTCTTTGTAAAATATTCCCGGGGTCTCGCTGGGCTATTGTTCGTAAAGACATGCCTACGATAGTTAAAAATGTATTCCCAACATGGGAAAAGATATGTCCGTCTGGATTCGTAAAGTACGATAGGCGGAAATCGGCAATGAATCCACATGTTGAATTTACAAATGGTTCTATTGTTTTATTTTTCCCTGAAAATTATTCGCAAGATAAAGAACTAGATAGATTTAAGGGATTAGAGGTTAATGGTTTTTTAGCAGAGGAAATAAACGAACTTCAATACGAAACTTTTGAAAAGATGATTGAGCGGGCGGGGTCTTATATCATACAGGGTATTGAGAAACAACCAAAGCCAATAATCGCAGCAACTTGCAACCCTTCTCCAGGATGGGTAAAAAAGATTATTTACACACCTTGGAAAGAAGGGTTGCTAAGGAAAGAATGGACATATATTCGAGCACGAATCTTTGACAATCCACATATCCCTGAGGAGTATTTTAATGTTTTAAAGACTCTTAGCCATTACATGTATCGCGTTTTTGTTGAGGGAGACTGGGATTTCCAAAATAAAAGTCCTAATGCTTATTGGCGTTCATTTGAATTAGATAACCATGTTTCAAACTATCCACACGACCCAAATCTACCTATTCATTTGTCAGTAGATAGTAATGTATTGCCTTATATTGCTATTTCACTTTGGCAAATACCAGATGAAGGGAGAGTGGTACAGGTAGCAGAATTGCCAGCGGAAGATCCAGACAATACAGCGACAAAAGCGGCTGATTTAGCGGTTAAGCTATTAAATAAAATGGGTCACAATGATATGATAATTTTACACGGGGACGCAAGCGCAAAAGCAAAGAATACTATTGACCCTGAAAAGAGGTCGTTTATTAAGTTGTTTGAAGGCAAATTAAAAGAACATTTTGTTGTCAATAATAAGGTTGCAAACAGTAATCCTTCAGTAAGCCTAAGAGGTGAATTTATTAATGCTGTTTACGAGGGACTAGTTCCTGATTTAAGCATAGAAATAAACGAGAATTGCAAAGAATCGATTAATGATTACATAGTCGTTCAGCAGGACATGAACGGAGGGATGAAGAAAAAGAAAATAACTAAGAATGATTTAACTTATGAGCCGGACGGTCATTTTTCAGACACTAAAGCATACTTTTTATGTGATGTATTCAGGGATGAATTTAATGTCTTTAAAAACGCTGGTAGCACTCACGAATATGTATTAAAAATAATGCCAAATCATAATCAAATGTAATATGAGTATATTTCTACACAATCTGACAAAAAATATTTTTAATGAGACAGATATTGGTGATTTTGTCGAGACCTTAGAGAAAGGTGATAAAATAATGTATACAGAATCAGGTAATGCATTAATTGAGCCCTTTATGAATCTTGATAAGTGGACAAGAAATCAATTATATGAATCATTCTATGAATTTCATGGAGAAAGTTATTTATGACACTAGCAGAACGACATAAAAAAGCCCGAATAAAAGCTGGTTTAACACAAAAGGAATTAGCTGAAATATGCGGAATGAAACAATCTTATATTGCCAGGATTGAAAGCGGCAAGATTAAGAAGTTACAGTATACAACATATGAAAAAATAACTAAAATAATAGAATTATGAAAATAACACCAATAGACCTAATAAAAGTAAATAAAGGCTTTTATCGCGAATCAGACTTAAAAAACAACTATCTAGTCGAATCAAAGAAGGTGAAAGTTGACACCACTCCCGAAGGGTTGGAAGAGCATACAATGTTAGTAACTGTAGTTATTCAGCCTAAAGATGAAAAAAAAGATTAGAATATACTTATCAAAACTGCTAATTAAATTAGGTAATCACATAGGTGGAGACCTGATAAATGAATTAGAACTAAAACAATCAACAATAGATTTTATAAAATCAATAAATGGAAAAAATAAGCGAAATAATTGATAAGTTATATCAAAATCAAGTACTACACATGTGTAATGTAGTACTTGATAAAAAGGCGAAAGTGTCAAGTATGACAATCAAATCGGATATTTATGAAACAATACAGCCATTAATTACACGGCTTGGATTAGTATCAAAATCTTACCAAATAGATGAAGATTTTAGTCTAATAGTTATATCAAGAGATAGCGAAAGCATTGATATAATGGAAGAGCTTAATAAGTTAAGTATAAGTAAAGGATTAAAAGATACTATTTATAAGTCGTTGTTAGGCTCGATTTAACCCCTCATATAAATATTTTCTATAAGTATTTGCATGTTATAAGATAAATCTATATCTTTGCAATATGGATTTATCGTATTTCACGAATTCATCTAAGGAAAAAAACGTATTTTCTCTAGATATTAATGATGTTATAAGCCGCGATGGTGGCATAGATGGTGCGTTTATAGGCCAAGAAATAACATTGATTAATAAACACCTACCAGAAACAAAACGCATTGATATACTGTTGAATACCGAGGGAGGTTCTATAACTGAAGGTATTAAAATAGCTTCTTCAATAGTTACAAGCGATATCAAAATACGTACTATTAACATGGGATACGCTGCCAGTATGGGTGGCGTAATTGCTATTGTAGCAGACGAAAGAGAAGGTGTAGATTTTGGTATATGGATGATACACAACCCCAGGCGCGGAGGCGTAGATTTAAAGAATATATCCGACCCAAAGGATAAAGAAATACTTACTAAAATGAAAGCTCAATTGATGCAATTAATCATCAATAGGACTGGAATAGATAAAGACAAATTAAATGCATTAATGGACAATGAAACATGGATGAATTTCGAGGAAGCAAAAGCCTTGAATTTTGTTGATGGAGAACCAATTAGATTAGGGAAAAAGCCTAAACTAGTTTCTGAAATGTCTGTTTTTGAGAACATTAAAAATATAAATAATTTCCACTGCTCGCTTGAGCAGAATAACACTAATATTAATAAAAAAGAGAATCACATGGAAGATTTGAAAAAGCAATTCGAGGCTAGGATTAAGGAAAAAGACCTTAAAATCCAAGAATTCGAAAACAAGATTGCTGAAAAAACCAGTGAAATTGATACTCTAAAATCTGATTATCAGAATATAGTTTCCGAAAAAAAGGAACTATCTGATACAATCGATGCTCAGGCGCAAGAAATCCAGGGCTTTAAGGATGAAGAGGCTATTTCGTTTGTCAAAAATGCAATTGAAGAAGGTAAGCTTTCAAAAGAAAATGAAGAAAGTCTTATTGACCAAGCAAAAGCCAACTTTGACGGCTTTAAGGCTATTGTAGATGCAATTACGCCAAAAGAAAAGAAAATTGAAGGCAAGGACAAGCCTAAAATTTCAGAATTAGTAGAATTAGGAGCTGCAAAAAATTCACTCGTTGATGAAAAAGACTTAGACGGCAAAACCGTGTATGAATACTTGATGATTAACAACTCAAATAAGTTGGAAGAAATTAAAGCTTCCGACAAAAAGCTTTTTGAAGCCCTACAGAATGATTATGTAAATTCAAAAAATAAGAAATAATGGCAACAGATGTAAGATTTCCATTTAATAATGCAAAAGTAATTGCATTGACTGCAACAGGCGCACAAGCTTTGACAATTGCAGACACATTGACTATTATAGACGGTGTGACCGTTGAAGCAACAGGCAACAGAACATTGAACTTAACATTAGCATCTGATTTGCTAATAGGCTCTCGTATCGTAGTTAGAAGTAAAACCAATGCAACTGAAACTACTATATTTGGAACATTAATGACAGGTGCAACTATCACAGGCGTAGCTGGTAAAACTATTAATGCGGAATTTGTTTTTAACGGTACTACTTTTGAACAAGTAGGAGCAGAACAGCAAATTGATTAAAAAAATTTAACTCTATTTAAGCATTCAAGTACTTAAATACTAAAAAGTAAAAAAAATGGCAGAAGTATTAAGAACAACTTTTCTAACAGTCATCCAGAATGAGCTGTTTAGAGGTGCCGAATTCTTGAAATATGCAGTTAGTCATGATGCATATGTTAAAGATAAATCGGTAGAAATTCCACAAGCAGGAACTACTCCTGATGTGACGATTGATGAGGGTGATGTAAGTCTACCTTTGACTATTTCTAAGAGAACTGATGGTAAAAGAAGCTATAATCTTAAGAATTTTAGAACCGCTCCTATCGTAATCGAGAGAAGCGAGGAATTAGAAACATCTTACGATAAAGCTGCAAGTGTTATCAAACAGGATTTAGATAAATTGAATCAAACCATTGGTGATTTCGGAGCTTTTGAGTGGTCAATTAACCCTACAGAATTCTCAGACAATATCTTACTAACAACTGGAACAGCAACAGCAAATGCATTGCTACCAGATATGACAGGAACCAGAAAATCATTACTTATTAATGACCTTGCAAGTGCAAGAGCTAAATTAAGCAATGATAATGTACCTGACAATGATAGATTTTATTGTCTAATGCCAGCGAATGTTTATTATGACTTTATTAATGTAAATAAAGAAGTATTAAACAATGATTACATGAACACTGGAAACTTACCTACTGGTATGGTTGCAAAAGTTCACGGATGGCATATTTTTGTAAGAGGTGAGACTTCAAGATATGATTTAAATGCAACAGCAAAGAAAGCTTTTGGTTCAGCTAATGCGGCTGATGATAATGCAGGTATTTTATGCTGGAATGAGACGACTGTAGCAAGTGCATTAGGTTCAACAGAAGTTTTTGCAAATATTGGCAAAGCCGAATATCAAGGAGACTTGTATTCTGCAATGGTTCGTTTTAGAAATACTTTACTTCGTAACGATGGTAAAGGTGTTGTAACAATTGTACAAGATACTTAGAATGAAGAAAGTCAATCTCATATCAAAAGATAGAGCTGATGAAATTGCAAAGAATTATTTTGAAAATTCAAAGGCTGATTCCCTGTATGTTACCAGGGACGGCCAAGTATTTTTAAAAGGTTCTGAAGGATTCATGGGTATGCACGAAAAAGACTGTGGGCTTGAAAGAAGCTGGTCTTATTCGAAGGATAATAAGATAGTCAAAGAAGAGCCGAAAAAAGAAAACAAAAAAAGCTCAGGACAAATGAGTTTTAAGGCACTTCAAGATTATGCGATTGAACTTACTGATAAGGGAGAACTAGTCATAGAAGATTGGGAAAACCTTAATTTTAAAGAATTAAAGAACTTTTTAAAAGATAAATAATGTCACTAAACGATATTAATTTTATAAGAGGTCAGGGAATTGGAGGTGTTGATCCTATAAATAGCCATATTTCAGGGTTATTATTTTATAGTGATACATTGCCGTCTGGTTTTACGACTAACGACCGCATAAAGGCTGTATTTGGGCTTTCACAAGCGGAAGATTTGGGCATTGTTAATGATTTTGCAGATGAAACGGCAGCAACTACTGGAACGGTCACATTCACATTAAAAGGTACTACTGATGATATAGAGACTATATCTATCGGAGGCGTTGCAATGTGGGCATATACTATTTTATCGGCTGATGCTGATGTTAGTGCTGTAGCTACCGGAATGACCGCTTTGATTAATTCAGGTACAGGGTCACATGGATTTACAGCCGTGGCAACGGTAGGTGAGGTCGCAATTACACCACCCACTGGAATGGGAAAAGCGTTAACAGGAAATGCATTAACATATGCAAGCTCAGGGACAGGAACAGCGACAGTAGTAGACTTTGTAAGTACTTCGGCTGTGGGTAGCTTCTTTGCAGTAATGCATTATCATGTGTCAGAATTCTTTAGAATGAAGCCTAATGGTAAATTATACATAGGAATTTACGCCGAAGGTTCATTTGATGGGACAGGAATAGCAGAGATGATTGATTATGCACAAGGAGAATTAAGGCGAATTGGAGGATTGGAAACAGTTGAACCTTTTGCAACTTCTCAATTAAGTGCAATTCAAGCAATATTAGAAACTAAAAGAGACGAACATAAGCCTGCTGATTTTATTTGGCATGCTAATATGTCAGGATTAGATTCTAGTTTATTATCAGATTTAACAAATGCAACCGCAAGTAAGGTAAATGTAAATGCTTGTGAGGATGGTAATTATTTACAAGCCGCTTATAGTGATTCAGTTGCTTATATAGTAGGTGATAAAGTTACCTTCTTAGACAAGGTTTATATTAATATTTCCTCAGGAACGGGTGTTAATCCAACTATTTCAACATCATGGGCGGAAATAAATGTAAATTTACGAGCTGTAACAGGGTACTCAATTTCAACTTTAGGAAACGAGCTTGGAGTAAAAGCATCTGGAGCAATTTCACAAAGTATTGCAGAAGTGCAAGCATTTAATTTAACATCTAGCAACATTCTTTCTGAAGCTGGTTTAGCAACGGGTGAATTATTCAAGGATATGGCAACCGGATTAAAAGATTCAATTGCTGATAAGAATTATACTTTTTTAAGAAATTTCGAAGGTAGAGAAGGTGTTTATTACACCGATTCTTACACCGCTATTTCAAGGAGTGATGACTATAATAGTTTAGAGCGTAATGAGGTTATGGACGAAGCTGAAAGGCTTGTTTATAGTGCTTTATTGCCAAGATTAAACAGTAGGGTATATCTGAATGATTCAGGCCAATTAAGTAGGGACGTAATAGATGATTATACAGAGTTATGTGTGACTGCATTAACGGCATTAGAAACTAGCGGGGATATCTCAGGAGCTCCAACGGTAACTATTGACCCAAATCAGAACATTGCACAAACAAGTAAGTTAGAAATTACATTCACTATACAACCTGTAGGAATTGCAAGGAACATTGAAGTAAACAACAGTTATAAAGTAAACATAGGAGGTTAACAAATGGCACAAGCATTAATTAATGGCCAGAATTTCAGCCATACACAAATAATTTTAAATGTTGGTGGTGTGCCGTTGCTTTCATTGTCAGATATCAGTTTGACAAAAACAGCACAAAGGGAGTTTTCCTATGGTACATCAAAAAAACCTGTTGGTTATGGAGATGGACGGGATGAACCAGGCGATTTAACTTTCACTTTAAGTATGACCGATGGCCGTGCTTTAGTGGCAGCATCACCTGACAACGACCCGACAAACTTAGCACCATTTAATATACCAATGACCTTATTAAATGCTGCAAAACCAACAAATATTAGTATTAAAAATGTATTGATACAATCTTTCGAGATTACTTCAGACGTTGATAATAAAGATATTAAAATTGCATTTACAGCGCAAGTATCACACTATGAAATGACAGTCATTTAATGAAGAAAATAACAGAAATATTAAAAGCTCCAAGCGGAGAGGATTACATTAACTTAGAAGTATTAGTTTCAACTAGTACGGGTGAGTTAAAAATGGTAACAGATGCCATACTTGATGGGTTCGATAAAGATTGCGAAACCTTTAGTTTTGAACTTGTAAAACCTACGTTTGATGTAATATCTCAAGCGGTAGGGGCATTATATGGAACTGGTGGAAATATCGACACTATTGGAGCTGGAAAAGTTATTTTTGATTCATGCTATATTGGCAATCAAGGCAGCTTAGAAGAAATTCAGCTATTATCTGAATTATACGCGGGGTTGTGTGCTAAATGCTCAGATAGGGCGGAACTTGCATATGTGAATTATAAAAAAAAATAGAACTTTTTTCTATAAAGACTAAAATGGTAATAGGTTTCGCTCAACAAAGGGCGTTAATTCGTTACCATTTTAAGCAAACCCCAAAATCATTTGAAGAAATGGCAAGTTATTGGGCAGATTTCAAATATTTGGTTTCAACAAAATCGATTCCAATGCCTAACATACCACTAGAATTTAAGTAATGAGCACGGAAACAGTAACATACTTACTAAAACTTAGAGATAAATTTAGTGGTGGGATGAAAACCGCTAATCAGCAGGTCGCAACGCTTGATAAAGGGTCGGCGGCGGCGGCGGTTAGTATTGGTAGTGTTGGTACGGCTTTGGGTGCTCTAGGTATATTAGCAGCAGGTAAAGCAATATTAACCGCTGGTATGAATATGGAGCAAACTAGGGTTGCATTTGCTACCTTCTTAGGTTCTGCGGAAAAGGGGAATAGGGTAATTGCCCAATTAAATAAATTTAGTAATATCACACCGTTTAATAACGAGGAGGTTATAAAATCAGGTCGTGTATTATTGGCCGCGCAAGTTCCAGCGGAAAAACTACAAGGGACGTTAAAAAACATTGGTGATGTTGCTTCGGGCTCGCAAGTTCCGTTAACTGAGCTATCATCTATTTACGGCAAGGTTCTAAATAAGGGTAAAGCGCAAGCGGAGGAGTTAAACCAGCTTTCAGAGCGTGGTATTCCAATCCTTCAGACATTGGCCTCACAGTACGGCATAACAACTGAGGAAGTCCTTAAGATGGGTAGTCAAGGAAAAATTACCAGCGCTGTAATAGAGGATGCATTTGCAGCAATGACAAGTGAAGGTGGTATGTTTTTCAATATGATGCAAAAACAGTCAGAAACCGCAGGAGGTAAACTTTCAACCTTGCAAGGTAGTTTGGGTTTATTGGCTTCAGAACTTGGAGAAAGGGCAAATCCAGCAATCGGAGACTTACTAGATAAAGCAATTCAATTAACTAACTACCTAAAAGAAAATAAAGATACAGTTATTGCCGTCGTTAAGGTAATGGCACAATTAACCGCCGCATTTGTAGCATATAAAGCTACAGTGGTAGCAACTAGAAAAGCAACATTGTTATTTAATGCTGTTCAAAAAGCCGCTGTAATAACAAATATTTTCTTTACAAAGGGATTAAAAAAAGCCAGGGTAGCAATGCGATTATTTAACGTGACCGCAAAGGCCAATCCTATTGGCTTAATAGTTTCAGCTTTAGTTTTAGCAATACCTCTATTTGTTAAATTATTTTCAGCAGCCAATAAACTAACCACAAAGCAAAAGATATTAAATGATGTTAATAAACGAGCGGCCTCTATATTTGCACAAGAGGCAAGTCGATTAAATGTCTTAAAAACAACTATGGAAGCTGGTAATATCACACAAAAAAAACGTGGTGAAATTATCAAGGAAATAAATGCAAATTATGGCCCTTATTTGGATAAATTATTAACTGAAAAGTCAACTGATGAAGAAATAGCAGCTGCATTAGAAGAAGTAAATAAACAATTACTAAGAAAAGCAAGATTGCAAGCAATTGAGCAAAAGATAGCAGAAACTAGTAAAAAACAATTAGAATTAGAGCTAGAAAAGGCGGACGCTGCCAGAATGGGAGAAAAAGCGCAAGCAGGGTTCTTTAATAAAGCGAAAATTGCTATTTTTGGTATGAGTCAAGTTGCTGACAATGTAGTTAACGCTTACTCAGATGTTAATAGCGAACTAGCGACCACGGAGGAGGAGCTAAAAACATTACTAGAGCTACAAAAAAAGGCCGATGAGGGCATTAAATTAACCCCAGATGAACAGAAAAAGAAAAATAAAATACTTGGTTTAGATAGTAAATCAAAAAAGACACTTGAAACAGGAATAAAAGCAGGGGCGGCAAAACAAGTTATAATAAATATTGGTAACCTGGTTGAAAATTTTGAAATAAAAACAGAACAATTCAAGCAAGCACCAATAAGAGTTAAGGAAGAAATGACAAAGGTATTATTAGATGCTGTAAACGATGCATCATTATTACAAAGATAATGGCAATAAGAATAATTCCAAACAAGGCGAATAGTAGTAGAGGTAGTTTAAACCTTCCACAAGTGCCAATAGTGTTGGCTGATGCTGCAATATCGCAGTTACGCAATGGTGTTGTAAGGGCGGCTTTAAGTCCTTTTGCAACCAACTACAACAGGGAAGAATATAAGTCGTATCTTAATACGCCTGTTTACGGTTCATTTATATTTGGAGACATTCAAAACAAAGCAGCTAATAATTATGTAGACCAATTTGGGGAAACTAAAAGCTTTACGCCTTTAAGGTTTCACGAATGCACATATCAGGTCACACAAACAAAAAACATTATCACAACTACATTGCAGGGGTTTAATGGTACTGTTAAAGAGTATTCGAGTGATGGTGATTTCAACATATCAATTGATGGAAGATTAAGTGGTGTATATAATGATGTTACTGATTCATTTGAAAGTTCATCTTTATATCCTTTTGAGTATGTAAAGAGTTTAGTTGCTGCGTTACAAGTCCCAGCGGCTATTCCTATGTCAAATCAAATATTAAGCGGGATTTTTGGGATTAATAATGTGGTAGTTACTAGCTTCTCATTCCCCAGGGATACGGCAGGAATGAATTTTCAAAAGTTTACAATTGATTTAATAAGTGATAGGCCAATAGAAATTATTTTAAGTGAATCCGATTTAGATAATGACCAAAAGATAGCCGATTTATTAGGATGAAAGCAATAAGTGTATACATACAGCTAAATACTACAACTTTAGAGTTTTGTGAAAGCTTTACAGTAGAAAGCTCATGGGATACATTCACGGATACGGCTACAATTATAGTACCTAATGTTATATTTAAGGCAGAAACAAGTAATGCGACTGTAGGATTAGACACTTTGTTTCAAAAAGGCGATCCTGTTGAAATAAGAGCAGGTTATAATAAATCAGCCGATAATTTAGAAACATTATTTAAAGGGTTTATTTCAAAGGTAGTAACCGGAACTTTGCTTGAAATTAGTTGCGAGGATTCAATGTACGCTTTAAAGCAAAAAAATTTAACTTCAAAACGATTTAAGAAAGTAACCTTAAAAGAATTAATCGACTATATAACGGATGGAATAACCATTGAAACTAATTTAATTGACCCTGATGTAGTACTCGGAGACTGGGCAATTGAAAATAATTCTTTTATTAATCCGGTTCAAGTGCTTAAAAAACTTAAATCAGATTACGGATTCGTAAGTTATATCAAAGACGGTGTGTTAAATGTTGGTGTACCTTACGACTCAACAGGTACAACTCACTACTTATTAAAAGAATTAAATTTTGTGGGTGAAGATGACTTGAAAAATGAAGCAAACGACACATTGAGAGTCTTAAAAGGTATTTCAATATTGCCCGATAATACTAGAATAATAAAATATGCTGTAAAAGTAAATGAAGTTATCACGGTAGGTGATTCTGAGGTGCAGGGAGAGCTAAGAACAGTTAATTATTATAATCAAACGGCTGATGAATTAACAGAAACACTTAAAAAAGTATACCAATCGACTAATTTTACGGGTTTGCAAGGAAGTTTTACTACCTTTGGAGAACCAGTAATTAAAGTAAATGATTGGGTAAAATTAAGGGATTTAAAAAACCCTGAAAGAAATGGAACGTATAAAGCAAGGTCAGTTGCTAGAAGTATGACACCAAGTGAAGGATTAAGGCAAATGATAACTATTGATTTTGGAATTACAGAGGTAGAGGCAAATGAGTAATATTTTAGACATATTAACAAATATTGTTACTAATAAGGTAAAAGAATTTCGTTTTTACAGCGAAATAGCTACTGTAATTAGTGTTGATGAAGATAATATGGAGTGTGAAGTGTCTTTTATTTCAAGTAATGCAGATAAATCCGTACGTTTAGGCGCAACAATTAGCGAAGATAGTACAGCATTAACAAATAGTAGTATTTTATTACTCCCAGAAGTAGATAGTAATGTAATTGTCACATTTATAAATGAAACAACAGGTTTTGTTTCATCGGTAACAGATGTAAGTAAGGTTTTACATAAAGTAGGTGATAGGTATATTCAAATTGAAGGTGATTTTATAGAGGTTGGTGGTAATACTGACTTTATGGTCAGGTTTTCAGTGATGGAAACAGCATATAATCAACTAAAATCTGATTTTGATGACTTAGTTAATGCTTATAATTCGCATGTTCATCCAGGCGTCACGGCTGGTGGTGCATCAACAGCAACAACACCAACACAAGGAAATACAAGTACAGGCGATATATCAGGGGCTAAAATAGATGAAATAAAGACGTTATAAATGGAAGCTAAAAATAATCAAAATATATTCGATTTTGCACTTGAAAACTTTGGTACGCTTGAAAATCTATTTAGTGATATTTTAATTGATAATTCATTAAGTATTGATAGTGAAATTCGGCCTAATCAGGAAATAAATATTAATACATCTGGGAAAGGCAATGAAACAGTTAAAAATAGTATTAAGGAACAAGGTTTAAGATTAACAAATGGAGAGGTCGAAACTCCATCAGGGGTCAATTATGATAAAATTGAAACTACGTTAATAGTATATTAATATTTATTAAAGATATGGCAGCATTAACAATAGCACAACTTAAGGCACTTTGGATAAAGGGATTTAAACCAAAAGAAACAAATTATGATGACGTTTGGGATTCGTTTATTAATTTAACTGATAATCCCATTATATTCACACTTGCGGCAGCGGCAAGTCAACT
>PJEL010001222.1_pt1 | contig 26992 bp, 26 predicted proteins | sample 1853271 | NCBI WGS metagenome assembly PJEL01 (sample SAMN08108733, study PRJNA415343) | Invertebrate metagenome, whole genome shotgun sequencing project. | host: Globobulimina | place: Sweden: Gullmar Fjord | collected 2015-08
GTCTGGAATTCATATCACAACAGCGCGTATATATACACGACCCGTCTCTCATATCAAGAGATCAGAGACCACTAGGTTTGCGCAACATTAGCTTATAGATGTAGTCTTGACAAAGTACTATACCACCCGTACCTTGAGTAGGAGAGCCTCCACACTCGGTTCTCGAGGCAAACAATTCCACAAAGTACACCCCATCTTTTAATTCAGAAAGTGAAGTAATTCTTTTTCCTTTCGATGGGACCAACGTATATCCATCGGGTATCACAGTGGCGACAGAAACCCCCAGGCAAAGGAGCAGGAGGGGAAAGACGCACACGAGAGATTTTCTCATCACGTATGCACTTTCTTGTTGAATGAGAGGTACAAAGTATATATATTTAGACAGGATTTCCTTTTGTTTTGGTTTTAGTATGCTGTACAGGAGTGTTTCACTTTGTCTCTGATGCCAATAGCGCGGTGCTGCCAGGATGAATCATGGATTGCACCTCCTATGGAAAAAGGCGGTGGAAGGGAAGACGAATGCCCTTCCCATCACTGCGAATGATGGTATCCATCTTGCTGAGGATGTAACATTATATAATGGTATATGTGATACTTAGTGATGGACAGGCTATCTAATCATCATCTCTTTCTTAGACTGATGTGTCAATACTGAGATGACATGGCAGAGTATGTACATTTGGATAGGGAATTTACATCACTTGGTATCTCAACGAGTTATAATTATTATGTTATTGCCTGGCCAAAGCAGACATCTGAGATGGTCTACAAGACCACCATTGAGGGTAATGAAGATACTTTGACCTCTTTATATATACAACTCGATCAGTAATTGTAATTCTCCCTTTGCAATCATCCGTACTAGAAACATCAATCCATCATTATATCCCTACACATGTCTACATCTGGCAGATCATCATCTACCAGTAGTTTGCCAGGCTAGAAGTTTGGGATTCAACCGGGTATATCTTTGGAATATAATGGTACTATGGTACTCTAACTGTGTTGAGTACAATCTTGTAAAGGTACCCAAATTCAAACCTCTAACGTTTGAATGTCATGCTCGTCATACACTCAGTTTCCAGTGGATGTGTTTTGGTGATAGGAGTGGAATGTTTATTTCCTATGATACTTTTGGCTTCTTCGTTTTATCATCATGCCCATCCGTCAGTTTAAATTGGTATTTAAATCCAAGCTACCTATATTTGCATTACGAAACGAATCACATGGATCTAGAGTTTATGGATCTTCATTCAGGAAGCAGCATCCTTATCTGATACAAGATTTAAAATGTCCGAAGCGACCCCCTGATTATATTCAGGTTTGACGGCATTGAACTGTCTGTGTTCTGTTGGGATGAGATTCCCCTCATCCCGGTCCGTCTCGATGTCTTTCTCAATACCACCACGACTGAGAACAATCTCTGACTGATTGACTGGAGTGTCGTCATTCAACATGGATCTTTTCCTCTTGTGCTCATACCACTCATGTTCTTGGTACCATGAAAAACTAAAAACACATATAGATTGATATCGATCTCAAGATACTCGCATCGGTCTCTTCCTCGCACGAGCGGACAGAGATTCTTCAGTAGTATACGTCCCAGAGACATGTTGGAAGCCATTGACTATCAGCGTGGTCGATTGCGATTACTGGATCAGCGCAAGCTTCCGCACGAGACAGAATGGATTGATATCTGTGATTCAAATGATGGCTGGACGGCCATCAGGAACATGACTGTGCGAGGGGCTCCAGCCATTGCTATTGCTGGGATGCTGAGTCTGGCAGTGGAACTGGTTTCTGGGGGTGGAGGGATCCAGTTTGACAGTATACATGCTGCGAAAGCATATATTGAAGGACGTTTGGAATACCTTGAGACGAGTAGACCAACTGCGGTCAATTTGTTCATTGCTGTCAAGCAGCTGAAATCTTTGGTGGAAGAGGAAGCTCGACGACCTGATGGGAGTGCGACGAATATGGTCATGTCTGTGGTGATGGCAGCGGAAGAGATGATGACAGAAGATGTGAGCTCAAATAGAGTGATGGGAGGATACGGTGCGGATGCTCTATTGGCAGCAGTCAAAGCAAGAGGACGAGGGCATGGTGATAAGGTTCGAGTGCTGACACATTGTAACACTGGGAGTTTGGCGACTGCTGCGTATGGCACGGCACTTGGAGTCGTACGTTCTTTGTTTGGTAGAGGTCATTTAGAGCATGTGTATTGTACAGAGACCCGTCCCTATAATCAGGGTGCCAGGCTTACTGCTTTTGAAATTGCAACAGATAATATGCCTGGGACATTGGTGTGTGATTCTGCAGTTGCGGCTTTGATGCAAAGTAATCAAGTTGACGCTGTTGTGGTAGGAGCAGATAGAATAGCTAGGAATGGTGATACTGCAAATAAAATTGGGACATTTAACATTGCGGTTGCAGCAGCATATCACAACATTCCATTTTTTATAGCTGCTCCCACGACAACAATTGATGTAGATCTCGCAAACGGAACATTAATTCCTATTGAACAACGTAGTACGGAAGAAATCACTCATTTTATGGGAAAACGGGTTGCTGCAGACCTGCCTGTTTGGAATCCTTCATTTGATGTCACGCCAGCAACATTGATTGAAGGAATAATCACAGAAAGGGGAATGGTATCACGGATGGCAGGAACATCTTCTTTCAACTTGAAGGAATGGATGAATGATGAGAAGCATGACACAAATGTATTATCAGAGGAATCAACAGAATTGATGACACAACAGGGTATGGCAGACTTTCAAGAGCTAACTGTTTCTGATGCTATACAATACGTTGTCTCTCGACCACATTTGGCGATTCATGTGGGATCAAAGGAAACAAGTAAAGAATGGAATGTAGAGGAAGTTGGAGATGGCAATCTCAATTATGTTTACATTGTGAGAGGGCCACAAGGAGCAGTTTGCATGAAGCAATCTCCTCCATTTGTCAGAGTGATTGGAGTTGATTGGCCACTTTCTCAAAACAGAACCCGTATTGAAGCAGATGCACTTGTTGAACAAGGAAAACATTGCGCCTCAAGTGTCCCCTCTGTTCTACATTTTGATGAAGCTGGTCATATTCTTGTCATGCAATACATTGCCCCACCACACATCACTCTCAGAAAGGGTCTCGTGGAAGGAAAGGTGTACGACAAATTATGTGATAATTTAATTACATTTTTATCAAGGACATTGTTCAAGACGTCATATTTCAGTCTCGACTGCAAGGAGTTCAGGGCCATGGGGAGTAGATTTGCAAATGAAGACCTCTGTGCACTAACAGAGCAGGTCATCTTTTCTGATCCGTACTTTAATGCAAAGAATAATCGACACAACTCGCCATATCTGGACGATATTGTGAAGAGCATACGGAATAACAATGTGCTGAAACTGAATGCCACCAAGATGAAGAAGATATTTGTAGAGAAAAAACAAGCACTTGTTCACGGCGATTTACACACAGGCTCTATTCTTGTGTCCAACGAGAGCACCTACATCATTGATCCAGAATTTGCTTTTATCGGCCCGATAGGATTTGATGTCGGGAAAATCATAGCCAACCTCCTCATGACGTATTTTGCAGCAGACGGATTGGCACAGCAGGATGGTGCAGACAGATCAGCCCAAAAGGCATGGTTGCTCGAGTTGGTTGAAAATCTGTGGGATGGATTTGTATCCGAGTTTACAGCACAGTGGAATACCACACCCAACATGCCCCATTCGAGTTCGTTGTGTTGGAACGAGGTATTCCCTCCTGAAGAGGCAGAAACCATGTCAAAACTTCAAACACAATTCATGGCAGACGTCTGGCAAGATACTCTGGGCTTTATAGGATGTATTATTATACGCCGCATCATTGGAGTAGCCCATATTGACGATTTTGAAACCATTGCAGACCCTGAACTCAGGGCTGTCCATGAGAGACGTGCCCTATTGCTCGGAGTCGACATCCTAGACCATGGTGTGACCAAGTATGATACAATTCAATCCATTGTACGACATGCAGCCATGTAAAACATTATCAAATCAAACAGTAGGTTGTTCAGAGCCTTCATTGTGAACAAATTCATCCTTCCAAAACTCTGCAGCCTGTTCTGATGTTCGAATCTCCCACAAACATGGTGTCTCCAGAGAGGCCACATCATCATCATCCTGAAACCGTGTCTTTTGCTTCATGCATGCCATCAGTCTTCCCCAGTGTCCAATACAATCATCTATATCGCCATGCACATAATATCTCTTCAGTTGATGCACCGGAGCTACACAACAAGACAACAGAGTCAACTCAACCAACCACACGTTTACCCTGTAAACAATATGAGACGTACAATAACAAAACCACAATGCATCAAAATATTTAACACATGATAGTTTCATGGTATTCCGATCCTCTTCCATATCGCAGCTAGAGAGAAGAGCCAAAAGTAAAAATCAAACGCCAATGGAACGTTGCTTAGCTACAAAAGGACATATGGTCAGGTCACGAGAGTTTGAGTAGATTACAATACATCACAATTTTAATGAAAAAATAGTAAAATTAACGCTACATCACGGAACAACAAGAACATCCCGAGGTTTCAACAATCTCTTCCCTGTCCAAGACACCACTGTCAATGAAATGACGCAATCGTTCCACTACTTTGCTGGCACTTGGTCTGTCCGAAGGATTTCCACTCCAACAATCTTCAATGATACCATTCAATTCGGCTGGAATCTTGTCATCATTGAGTGGCTGTCGAAATCCATGAGCAACACGGGTGGCATATGTCAGCATGTCTTCATTGTCACCATTACTCATGATTGCCAATGCTGGTATCACACGATAGCAGAGGTTATACATCACAATCCCAAGACTAAAGATATCCACTTTTTCGTTATATTGTTCATCTCGGAAGACTTCCGGTGCCATGTATCCATACGATCCAGCCACCCCTGTCATCTCTGTAGGGCCACTGGAGATGGATTCTCCACTTATACTTCCAAACGAGCTGAACGTTCTCATTCTCTCCAGCATACCAATCACCTTATTTGTCTTTGATGTGTGTGGGCTTTCATTCGAATATCTCTTGATGAATCCACTAAAGGTATTCTGTAATTTTTTCTGTGGTGTTGCAAGTAATGTTGCCAGTCCAAAATCTGCCAGTTTTGCATCCACTGCTGGAGGAGCATCGTCATTCCTGGATAGAAAACTCCTCGCATGCCTCGGGTTATCCGTCAGGATGATATTTTCCAATTTAAGATCCCTATGAATTACAATAGGAACGCAACGGTGCAGATAACTCAGTGCCTCTGCAATCTGCAAGGACCATCTCACAGCATCATACAATGAGTATTGCTTCTTGAACACCGTAATCATTTGATCCTGCACCAAGCTTCTCAGTGTCCCTCCACGACATATTTCTGTCACAATGAACATTTCCACCACAGATCCCTCTGCATTCTGTACACCTCCAATCCCAATCAACTGAACAATGCTTGGATGGTGCAAGTGTTTCAGGGTCTTGAACTCCTTGAGAAACATAAACACCTCTGTCATGTTCTTCAGGTGCTCATGCTTCAGCATTTTGACGGCAACATCCCTCCCTGGCTTGGGAAAATCCTCCGATGTGAGCACTCCGTGATAGACTTGAGCAAAAGCACCCTCTCCAAGTTTCTTCTTGATTTGGAGATCCATGTAATCTATATACAACGAACCCATCACCCCTTTAATCGTCTTGTATCGATTTAAAGCTGTAGATTGATCCTTGTCCTGACCTTGATGTCTTGGGGATGATGCATCGGTGGAGTAATCGCACAACCCGTCCTTCATCGCGACAGAACCAACCCGTTTCCAGGCATGGATCTTTTGCTCCACGGAGGTGCTAGAATCTTCTTCCATGTTTTTTCAATCTATAGAAACTGGTACATCTCTTTAAAAAGAGATTTTAAAAGTGTTCAGGGGTGACTGGGTGCGCCCCTGTTCTAGGGCAATATATCGATACATATGGCTGATGATGTCATCGTCACAGGACAGAGATCTTTTTATCTGTTGTTTCTTCGTACCCATTATAATTCATGATGACCATCAAAAGGTGTATGAATCGTCGTTATGCATCGGTTTGCCTGTAATAGCGATGATTTCTCTTTGTTTGATGTTTGTTTGCCATCTACTCAACCCTCCTGCAAGGCTTGAGCCTCAGGCTTGAGCTTGAGAACTCTCCGGGACGTGTGATTTTCTCACGTCGACACACGTATCTCTCAAAATGAAATCTATATACATCTATATCAATACGAAAAACATCAAAATAGATGCTACATTGTTCTGTGTATGCCTCGGTGGACGCTTTTGACTCGAATAAAGAAAGCAATCAGTCACACATGTGTCTTTGATTTTGAAACGAATTGTCTCCCATTCTCTACTCTCGTGCGATGATTGATTGTAAGACCTTTGAAAAGACAACATATCGTAGTGGTGGGGAATATGTCGTGGAACAGGTGTCACTTCCGGTATGTTGCTGGGAGGGTATTCCAAAGACCCTGGAAGAGCAGGAGGTGAACTGGGAAGGGACGGTTCTGGTGGATATTGGCGTGCGACAGGGATCTATATCTTTTATACAACCTTCTGGACAACAAAAAGAGAATAGAAAGTGTCGGATGGATGCAGAGGCAGCTCTTGTGCTTCCTACATTTGTAGACCTTCATACACATATAGACAAGGGGCATACTGCAGAGAGGAGTATGAATACCCTGGGATCCCTGAGCGGTGCTGATAGATCTACGGCAGCGGATGCAATGTTCTGGGATGCAGAAGATGTGGAGCTTCGCATGGATTTCAGTGTGCGGTGTGCGTGGGCACATGGGACATCTGCACTCAGGACACATCTGATCAATATGACTGAGAAACACACAGAGCTTACATGGCCAGCGTTTGCAAAAATACGGGATAGATGGAAGGGTAAAGTAGAACTTCAAGGTGTCTCGCTTGTTGCGTTGAGCTTTTTTAGGGATGTAGATGCAGCAGAAAAACTTGCAGATGTGGTCCAGGAGCATGGAGGGTTGCTTGGTGCAGCGGTATGTTGTGCAGAGCAAGGAGGGTCCAAAGAGGACGATTGGACAACATGTGATACAGATAGAGATATTCTGTTGGATCGTATTTTTACACTTGCAAAAGAGAGGGATCTCGACATTGATTTTCATACTGATGAGAATGGAAATGAGTTGGCCAGGGGTTTGAGGTATGTTGCAGAAAAGACGATTGAGCATGGATACGAAGGACGTGTTGTGTGTGGTCATTGTTGTTCACTGGCATATCAACCACCTGATGAATTGAAAAAGACGTTGGATGTGGTTGCAAGGGCGGGGATCACCGTTGTCTCTCTGCCCCTTGTCAATCAGTGGACACAGGATCGCAGGTATCCTGAACGGACAACTCCTCTCTGGAGAGGAATTACTCTGTTACATGAAGCACGAGATGCCAAAATTCCCGTTGCAATTGCGTCAGACAACACACGGGATCAATTCTATGCATATGGTGACCTGGATATGCTGGAAGTCTTCAACCAGGGGTGCCGTATGGCTCATCTGGACAGGCCGTATGGTTCTTGGGTACGTACCGTCACCACAGAGCCTGCTAATGCTATGAAATTACGTGATCATGGAAGGATTCGGGTCGGAGGTCCAGCAAACTTTATCCTATTTCCAACGGCGAGAAAGTACAGTGAGCTCTTGTCCAGGCCACAATACGATAGGATTGTCGTCCGGGATGGTCTCTCCATCGACACCACTCTACCCTCCTATCGGGAACTGGATTGTGTTACTAGGATGTGCTCATGTGATTCCGTTCACATACATCATGCAAAGGTAGTCAAGGCACACCAGCCTGTGTGGTCCCGTTGGATATCCCTCTTGTTTTCATAAACGTATCAGTCAGTCGTGTTACATACATATATATGTACAGTTTTGTCATCATATCTAGAATTTCATATTGCCTATGTAGAGGTTTGTATCATGTAAAAGCAAGGAAAAAAACAAAATCAATACTAAAAGTGATCACTGCCTATAGTCTCTCCCACCATGGTGATATCCATGACCAGGCGGACCTTGCGCTCTAGATGGATGATGATACGGTTGCTGACCATGTGGAGGAGGAGGACCACCCCGCCCAGGAGGAGGACCATGTGGAGGAGGACCACCACCAGGCATGTGCTGGGCTGGTCTCGGTCCACCCATGGGCATCTGCGGTGGGCGAGGCATCGGAAGACCATGTGCCTCTGCATACAATCTCATTTGAGCTTCATCTTCATACTGTAAATAGTATGCCTTGAAGTTAGACTTGTGCTTGAAACCAGAGTTATGTTGCTTCCTCACTGATGCCGAATCATGGGTTAAATACGCATCACAGTAGTCACAATAGTATCGAGGCATTTCTAGTATGACACTTGTTTATATAGATATGTTTTTTAATAAATAATAGACAGTCTTGTCAGTGCAGTTCCACCATTGAACTTTGAACTTTTCTTTATTTGGTTTCAGCAACATAAAAAGTACCATTTTTTTGGTTCTCAAAGAGATTTTCTGGATTGACCAAATCGTATCTTGTTGTTGGAGATTTCATTCGGTCTCTGAGATGATTATCAATCTACGTCCATTCTCCTGTAATCTAGTATAATTTGTTTGTTTGTTCATTCTTTGACACAACAGTTGAATCAAAATGATGACCTCTACTCTCAGAACCTCTCTGCGCAGAGTACGTGATGTGCCACTGTCCCAACCTTTCTATTAATGACCCAACATGTCCCTTGTCCTGCAACCTCTTTCGTATATCCATTCGGAATATTGATGAGATATTGTAGAATGTTCACATATGCTCATCTGTCGCTGCTGGTGATTACAAGTTGTCTCAACCTTACATGTCTTGTTTTGCAGAACGTTGCCGCTGCTGCAACCAAATCTAGCAAGAAGTCTTCCTCTATCGAGTGGTACGTATGCTTTGGATGATATGTAGACGAGTTTGAAGGGTTACGGGGGTGAAGGAACACTGTTGGGTGTGTGCCAGAGTGCCACACGCGTCAGGATGAGGCAAGATTCTGTTGTCTTCATCCATGTGCCAGAATGATGAATTCTTGGATGTGTCAACCTTCTCTCTCTGTCTCTCTTTTTTTGTTTTGACTCGGGTATGCCATATCAATGGTATACTAGATACTATACAATAAAATGTATTGCTGACTATATACATGCATCGTGCAGGTATGGACCAAACCGTCCAAAGTACCTTGGTCCATTCACCCCAGAGGTGCCATACCTCAACGGTGAGTTCCCAGGAGACTACGGTTGGGACACTGCTGGTCTCTCTGCTGACCCAGAGACTTTCGCTAAGAACAGAGAGCTTGAGTTGATCCACGCTCGTTGGGCTATGTTGGGAGCTGTGGGATGCCTCGTCCCAGAGTGGTCCTCCAACACTGGAAACATCCCATGGTTCAAGGCTGGAGCCAAGATCTTCGACGACGAAGGTATCCAGTACCTCGGATACAATGGATTCATCAACGCCCACTCCATTGTCGCTACTTTGATCGTCCAGGTCATTGTTATGGGAGCTGTTGAGGGATACAGAAACGGTGGTATCAATGCTGACTGGGCTGACGGTCTTGACAGACTTCACCCAGGAGGTCCATTCGACCCATTGGGTCTTGCCGATGACCCAGATGCTTTCGCTGATCTCAAGGTCAAGGAAATCAAGAACGGACGTCTCGCTATGTTCTCCATGTTTGGATTCTTCGTGCAGGCAATTGTCACCGGAAAGGGACCACTTGAGAACTTGGCTGATCACTTGGCTGATCCATCCGTCAACAACGGATTTGCTGCCGCCACCAAGTTCACCCCAGGAAACTAAATTTGATTACTAAAATCCTCTCTTTTCTGATAGCACCTGATATATGTTCAGGTGCACCTTGATAGTTTCTTTCATTCTGGTTTGAACACACATTCTGGTAACTGACTGATGTTCCAAAAAATCATATCATTCTACCAATGACACGTACAAGCAATCAACCACGGCCATGCACTCTTACCTTGGGTACATAGAGACCTGACTGACTGACTGACTGACTGACTGTGTATGTACCATAGAGATTCTTCTTTTTCTCTCTCTATCAAGGGTGATGTTGACCCACTCACCCACCCACCTCCCAATGTCCCTCTCTCTCTCGCTCTCTCACAAGGTGATATCAGAGAAATGACCAGTGCATTAGTAGATGACTATTAGTAGAATGTATTTGTAAAAACTTCTATAGTAGCATACGATACGTAGACAGTCTACAACGTGTCGTTCTCGAGAACGTGTCGAACCTAGGGTACCTCGTTTTTTGTTGAGACGGTATCAACCATGGTGCTTGCTCTTCTAGCACCATGGTTTGCATCTGTAGCAACAAGTTGTGCATGGTGCTGTTGCTCTCTGGCAACAAGGGAAATTCTAAAGAGTAGTGCTCGAGTGGCATATAGTCTGTTGTTCATGTTCTCCATGGTCTTTGCTTGGATGCTACGTGACTTTGCAAAGCCGGTGCTGGTGCATATTCCATGGATAATTAAGCAATTTGGTAAGGACGATCAACCCCCGGATGAATGGTTTGGTGAACAGGCCGTATTTCGTCTGTCCTTGGGGAACTTTATGTTGTTCTCTGGGTTGGCCATGGTCATGTCCTTCCCTGCTCCAGTAAAATACAAGGATGATTGGAGAGATGCATATGTACACCATGGAGGATATGTGGTGAAGATTATATTGTGGTTTGTGTGCAACATTATACCATTCTTTTTCAGTAATGGAGTCATTGCTGCCTATGCGGCCTTGTCAAAGGTGGTATCTCCATTGTTCCTTGCCATCCAGACGCTTATTATTATAGACCTGACGCAAGAATGGAATGATGCTTGGGTGGAAGAAGGGTACGAAGATCAACGGTACTTGTATGCACTGTTGGTAGGGTCCATTGGTAGTTATGTCGGAAGCATTGTGCTGTTTATTCTGTCATACGTCTGGTTTGCTCCTTCTGCGGGCGACATTGATTGTTCCTTAAATATTTCCATGATTACACTCGGTCTCTTGATGTGTGTTGTACTGAGCTTGATAACGCTTCATCCGAGGGTCAAGGAAGTGAATCCTGGAGCATCAGTATTCGTCTCGTCCTCCATGGTCCTGTACGTGTCGTACCTGGGATTCTCAGCGTTGCAGTCAGAGCCAAGAGATTACGAATGTAATGTGTTGGGTCAGAGGTTGAGTGCTGCCTCAAGCACGACTCTGGCAATGGGAATGGTCTTTACTCTTGCCAGTACAGTTTGGGCAGCATTCAGGGCTGGGTCGAATACTCACACCTTTTCCACAGCAGAAGAATCACTATTAGAAGACGTTGATACGACTGTGAATACAGAAATGACATCTGTTCAGCAAGAGACAGGGATGACACGAGAACTACCTGTTGGTGGAAATGCATCGGTTGCTGCACGAGAGCCAGTTACATACAATTACGTCCAATTTTATATCATATTTGCGCTAGCGTCAATGTATACAGGAATGTTGATGACGGGCTGGGGCAGTGGAACAATACAGAAGGATATGATTGATGTTGGCTGGACCAGTGTATACGTCAAAACAGCTGCCCAGTGGGTTGCTGCTGCATTGTATATATGGACGCTTATTGCGCCAATACTACTTCCTGATCGTCAATTCTAATGTAAATTAATATCTATCTTGGCCTGTAAATGAGTCAAACTCGATTTCCCCTCCAACTCCTCGTCCTGGGTATGGACCCTGATAAAATGCATCACTTGTCAGTGACGTGGGCATCTGTCGTTGCATTCCACCTGGATGCTGTTGACGACCCTGTCTCCCTCCACGACCAGCATATTGTCTGTTTGGGTTTTCGTACAGTGTTCCATCTATATCACCCATCTCTGGAGAAAATTCTTCCCAGTCCTGACCTTGCTGAGCAGGGTTCCCATGATATCCTCTACCTCGCTGCATTCCACCTCCTCCTCTGCCACCTCTAGTAGTCATACCGCTGCTAGTATTAATGTTTGTATTGTTGTTATTGTAATATCCCCGACCATGAGCAGTGTGTCCACCTCTGCCTCCGTGAGCATATCCTCCTCTGCCTTGATTATTCTGGTGATACTGTTGGGTTGGGTTGTAGCGATTACTGTAAAATGGTTGCTGCACAACAGGTGGCCCTGTCGTATATCCAGGAGGTACAGGTACTTGTTCTTGCTGCATTTTCCTGAGCTGCGACATTCTAGGAGCCTCTCCCGACTTTGCATGTTCAAGAGTCACATGCACAAACTGCTCCATCAATTCATCAAGTTTTTTCTGGCGAGCATCACGTTCCACTTGCAGCAGATCTCTCTTTTTTTCATCAGGCTCACCATCTATCTGCTGTTGCACTTCCTTCACAGCTGCTTCGTGTGACACCCTCTCCAGATTCTGCTCTGGTGTCAGCCTCAAGTGTAACTTTTCCTTCTTCACTTCCTCTTTCAACACATCCTCTTCTGATTTCCCAACTCTATCCGCAATCACCATTTCACGTGGTTTGGCATCTCCAAATAGTGATCCAGAATGACTTCCTCGGAGACGCTCCTCTTCCTTCTTTGCTGCAGCTTGGGGATCTCTGGGTTTCAAATGAAGTCGCCTCCTCTGAGCTGGTGCCTTTGTTACGTCCTCCGAACCACCATGTTCTGGTGAAGAAGCCATCATTTTGCTATATACGAGCTACGTATAGACGGTACTGTAGTGAAACCTCGTACAAAGGGTATCAGGCAATTGAAAAAATGTAGTCGATACGACCCCACGACGATTCCTTCGAGTGGAGATCAATGTCAAACGTGTTTCTAGAGATATCAGGGAGTGATCAAAAGATATAATTGTTTTTTTCCATTTCCCATGGATGTAAGGGGGTCTCGAGACGCGTATTTTGTTTTGAAAAACCCCTTCTCAGAAAAAAATGGTATCGTATATAACTTTTTTTAAGAACTTTAACGCTCTCTACAAATTCGAGCACAATGCTCTCATGCAGATGGTGAAAATCTTTAAATTTTAATCATGGTTGTTTCCACAAGGAATCGATCCTATGGAGAGGAGGGATCAACCAATGGAGTGCAACGCAAGGTTGTTGCCGCCAAGAAGATCCCGAAGACAAGTACACATGACGAGTCTCACGAGCATAGTGTCACACTTTGGCATGTCATGAAACTTCTGATGTGTGTCATAGGGACATATGGAGCATACATTACCCAGGGACTGTTTCAGGAGATTTTGTCAACCAAGGAGTTTGGGACAGGTACCAGCAAGGAGAGATTTCCTCACCTGGCCACATTGAACTCGTTTCAATCATGGGCTTGTTTTTTGTGGGCATTTGCTCTAATTCTCATCACAGAGTACGTATTTGTTAGAAAAGAAGAGAGAAACACAGCGCACCCACCCATGGTTGCATATTGGAAGGCTGGGTTCACCAACTGCTTTGGACCAGCCTGTGGATTTCAAGCCTTGTATTATATTCCATACCCTGCACAAGTCTTGGCAAAGAGCTCAAAGATGATTCCAGTCATGGTGCTTGGAACGCTGCTGCATCATCAACGGTACCCTCTGCTTGAGTATGTATATTGTTTCATGGTGACAGCAGGGGTGTCACTGTTTGCTGGATTTTCGAGTGGAAAATCAAGTAGACAAGTAGCGTATCCAAATGCTCCCTTGGGATACTTCTTATGTTTTAGTAACCTCATGCTTGATGGATACACCAACGTGACACAGGATGCCATCAATAAAAAGTACAAGGGTAGCACAGCATTGCATATGATGTGCTGGATGAATTTCTGGACTGGGGTGTTTTATATTCCCATGATGTTTGTATTCAGTAACGCTGGAAAGGAGGTGTTGCAGTTTTGTTGGTCTTACCCAGATGCAGGCTATGATATTTTGAGCTTTTGTGTCTGTGGAGCAGTTGGCCAATTATTTATCTTTTACACAATTAAATCATTTGGATCGTTGACAAATACGCTGGTGACAACAACAAGAAAGTTTTTCTCTATTTTAGCAAGTGTTTTGTGGAGTGGCAATGCTCTGTTATGGCAACAGTGGTTGGCTGTCTCATTTGTTTTCAGTGGACTGTTATCGAGTTCCTTGCACAAACATTTGAAAAGAAAAAAGATGAAGCGCACCTAAACCTGCATTAATCATATAGTTAGCATCGGTCTTTGAGTGCGTTTGACTGAACAGTTGTAATACAGACTCACATTTACTTGTTGAGATTTCAACAAGCACTTGGGGGGGGGTTCCAAGTGCCACCTGCATGTCACACGTTTTCTTTACCTGGAGCTTCCAGTCACCACACTCTACGTAGGAAAAACAGAGAATATTTTTATGAATTCGCCATGGTTTCCAGGAAACAGCAGGATTCTGGGCGTAAAACGACCTCCGTACATACGCCAGAGGATTCGATGACACAGTCAGAGAACGAGGTATGTCAACATTATGTCAATATTCATGTATAGTATCAATACTAACATCGTATCAATCGCTGTAGGCATCAGGAAGACCCCTGGATGATCTTGAAAACGGCACCATTGTTCTCTGCAAAGCCACGTTTGACAATCAGGAACACCTTGGAGAGATTATTGAGCGGAGGAAGGATTCAAAACATGGTGTTATGTATTATATACACTATAGGGAGCTAGACAAGCGATTAGACGAGTGGGTATCGGCGTCCAGTGTAATTTCAAAAGTTGAAAAGACTGATGGCATTCATCGAGTGGGTTCTGGTGGATCTGGTGGGTCTGGATTATTGCCAGAAGATAGTAATCAGAAGATGACACGTAGACAAAAGCGGCAGTATGCTGAGATAAACCATCTGAGTCCGTCTGTTGAGGATTTACCTCCCATGGATCAGTACCTTGAGAAGGAGCATCAGGAAAAGACAAAGGTGAAGAATATTCAGGTGATTGAGCTTGGGAGGCATGAGATTGATACATGGTATTTCTCTCCATATCCAGAACCTCATTCTTCTTGCCAGAAACTGTACATCTGCGAGTACACATTGAAATATTTTAGAAAGAAAAAGACACTGCTCAGGCACATGGCAAAAAGTCCCCTGAGGTGCCCACCTGGAGACGAAATATATAGATCACCCCCTAGACCAGGAGAGTATGGTAGAGGAGCATATACAGATCCACAAATATCCATGTTTGAAGTGGACGGTAAAAAAGCAAAAGTATACTGTCAGAATTTGTGCCTGTTGTCCAAGCTATTTTTAGATCACAAGACATTGTATTATGATGTTGATCCTTTCTTGTTTTATGTCCTCTGCGAAGTTGATAAGGACGGGCATCACATTGTTGGATATTTCTCCAAAGAGAAGGATTCTGCAGAAGGAAACAACTTGGCCTGCATTCTCATCCTGCCACCTTACCAGAGAAAAGGATATGGGCGATTTCTGATTGCATTTTCATATGAATTGTCAAAGAAAGAAGGACGAGTAGGAAGTCCAGAGAGACCACTGTCAGATTTAGGTGCAGTGTCATACCGTTCATATTGGACACGAGTCATCTTGGAAACTCTGAGAGACAGTGGAAAGAGTAGTTTGAGTATCAAGGATATTTCAGATCGCACATCTATTAGAACAGAAGATGTTGTCAAGACATTGGAAGGACTGTCACTCATCAAATACTGGAAAGGGGATCACATCATATCAGTCACCACGAAGATTATTGATGAACATCTCAAGACAATGACATTGCAAAAGAATATTGACATAGATCCTGCTCGACTTCGATATGATCCTATTCATACCGGGAAGAGATAAAACCATGTTACAATATCAATAGTATGACTATGTAATAGACTGTAACAACATCATCTGTGGATATATCTACTTATTCATCGTCATCTCCACCAGTATCACCCCATGCCACAAACTCGGGTTCTCCATCATCATCCTTACCAATGTAATCGTATCCATCCATATCACCGTATTCGTACCCACTGACAATCTCGATATCGTCGTCGTTAGAACTCATGTTGATATTGATTTGTTGTAGAAAGAAGAATTATGTTTTGAAACGTCTTTTATACGATATATATCCATGTATGTATGTCGTTGACCTGATTTCCTCCAATCAAAGCCAGGTAGTAGTAGACATCATATCTTGGATTATCATTCATCATTTTATGATTAGGTTGAACGTATGAAATCAAGAATCACTGGGTGAATGGCTTCTGGATAGTCTTCTTGAGGAGAATGTCCAAGTTTCGCTTCAATACCATATGCCATTTTTGTAGAGGTTGGTTTATCTTCGAGCCAATCAAGGGTTGAAGAGAGGTCGACAAAGGTATCAGAGTTTCCATGAATGCACAAGACTGGTTTCTTAAACTGCCGCATAGCCTCATTTACTCTTTTCTTCAAAGATTCCCAATCAACTTGATCCATTGTGTTCCAAATTGCAGCTGATGCGTTTGTACTGGACACATATGGCTCATTGTATGCATCCGCGTCATCCCTACCAAGAGCATACGGCCCTCCAGCCGCATTGAATAGATCGCCCTTGAATACAGAATCTTCTTTTGGCTTTAAAAATGCTATCGGATTCTTATATTGAGCAAGTTCTGGTCGTAGTTTCGTCTTCAATCCCAAGGGTACGTTCAAGGTGACAACCTTTGAGACCACATCTGTGTGAGAAGCAGCATACAACAATGCAGCCTGTCCAAGAATGTACCCATGCGCAATGAGCACAACAGGATTATCTGGTCCATATCCTAAAGCATTCATAACGTCGTCAAGCTCGTCGACATAACCATCAATAGAGTAGGAGAAAGAATCCTTGGGAGGATGATCAGAAGTACCATGACCAATCCAGTCGAGTGCTCTGGCAGATATCCCCTCTCCTGCTAACAGATTAATTGTCTTTCTAAACGCATACGAGCTTGATCCAATACCATGAAGACACATGACCTCAATCGACTGCTTTTCTACTCCATCTGGAACCTCTGCTTCTCGATATGCATGGGTCCACTTGTCAGTTGTAACTCGGGAAGATGCCACTCTAGCCCTGCTTGTCCCTGTGATGATCTCTCCAGTGATTGGATCTACTTCATCAAGGTCATCTGAAGAAGCACGGGTGATTATTCTACGAGAATAGCGTGCTGTTTGTGATACGTGGCGAGAAAAGCTGTGGTGGGTACCCACCACCACTGGTGACTGAAACAGCACTCTACCGCTCATGGATTGCGAATATTTTTCCAAAAGTATAAATATCTTTATGCATATATTCTAGTCGGGTGAATGATTCCAATTTGTAGGAATCAACGCAATCGCTGATCATGAGGTTCTAAAACTGGTGGGAGATTGCAAAAAATACAAAATAGTCTTTCAACGTCTCGAAGGGTCGACATCGTTTGATTTTTTATCAAAATACATTTGATATAATAGATAAACGTATATGATCAGTCGTTGGAGTTGATGTGGCATCAACAAGAATGAGTCAGGTTGGTTTTGATGCGTTATCTGAGGAGGTCAGTAAAGCAGCAGAGGAACACCCAGATGACATTGAAAAGCAAATTGAAATAGCATTGGCATGTCCTTGCGTTGGTATGTGGGTGTTGTGTTATGGTTCTTGCACCAGCGTTGGTTTGTAACCCAAGACTTGCTCCTCACAGAGTGACTTGTGTGTGGTTTTTAATGTAGAGGATATGATGAATGGTCCATGCAAAGATTCATTTGAAGATTCTTTTCGATGCTTTATGAAGAGTCAGCACCCTGAGGTAAAAGGGTACGACTGCCTGGAGCATTTTGAAGGGTTTCAAGCCTGTCTTGCTAAGAACCCTGGCCATATCGAAGAATTCCTGTCAGAGAATAAAGAAAATGAATGAGGTTTACATACATGTTTATTTATAACTATTTAATCTGTTCTGATGGTATAACTATTGGCCAAAGCTACAGTTCTAAACCACCGGGATGGTTGTTGCCCCTTTCCTGACATTGAATGTCCCATGATTTTCATGTATTTCACATCCAGACCGCTAATACTTGGTTTTCCAGGTAAAACAAAATGTACCATAATTGGTCCCATTTCATGACGGACCATGTATGCTTGTCCAGCTTCAATGGTGAGGCGTGCTTTGAGAATGTGCTCCTGACCTCCTGAAAGGTTCCTCAGGTTCCATGTGATTTTGGAGTCTTTCGCCTGCCATTCGGCCTTTTGGCCGAACGACGTGCCAGCTAATTTAGACAAAAGTGGCCCCTCGTTCTCTTCAGAATCAAGCTCGATATGTGCTCGTGAGACAGTTGGGGGCAAAGGAAGAATCACTTCCACTCCAGTAGCTCTTTTTTTAGGATCATAATCTGCCTGAATGCGGAGGTAGAGTGTCATTTTTTCATCCGAATTTGCGTCATCCTCTGTTAAAGAATACACTATGAATGGTGGACGGAACGTCTGTGAGCTCCTATACGTCAAGAGAGAGAAATGTCCCTCTGGGGGAACAAGCTCAAGCACCTTATCCCGCGCAAACACATCCCTGTCAACACTTTCATGCAGAGAATACGTGTCCAACACCACCGGACCTTCCTCTGAAGATCCATACGATAGAGGGAATCTATCTCCACCAAACTGTTCTTGATCTGACAAAAGCATCAACCTATCTGTCAACCCAAGACAAATCTTGGGATTTCCATGCAAATATGACTTTACTTGCACAGAACCTACAATAGAAGACGTCCGCAACCGTCCAGATGCGTCAAATATTGCTGTTATTTTTTCAACAACATCTACAAAGATTTCTTCTTTCGCATCCGTACGAGATGTACTCAATACAGACTTGATCACTTCCCTGGGACCCGATATAGACCCAATCACAGACCTCTTTGGGCCAGATACTGCCGGCTCCATGGCAATGAACTCCTTGAGTCGTTCTGTTGATGAATTTTGTGGGAATCCATAGTCCATAATTTCATCAATCAATTCATATATCAGCACAAAGTTCTTCCGCACAGATTCCTCAGACACATGACCAACATAATCATTTGTAATCCAGAACAATCTAGTCAGCATTTCCAGCACCAGAGAAGGAGACACGTTCTCCCTTGTCGTTGCCGCCCAGTACAAAGATCCAGCTTTCACGTAGAGGTAGTTCGTCCCATTCACACAAAACACAGGAGGTGCATCCTTTCCTTCACCATCCCACAAGGTGATTTTCCTAAACAGAATTTCTGGAGAAGTCTTGCACACATTCCCCTTGAAATCCTTCAGTATAATGACGTCTCCACGAGGAGATAATACCATGAGTTGAGAAATCATGGTGCGGTCTATAGTTCCAAAATAAAATCTTTTAATCCCTCTTCACCCCAGTTGACTTGATCAACGTATACACTCGACTGACAATCCAATGAAGCACCACTATTGCAGGTAAGAATCCACCCACAGCAATCAATGCGATATACAAATCCTTTGATGGAAATGGAATATCGTAACCAAGAAGTGTGTATTCGTTATTCATGGTACACACACAGTGGACCGTTTCCTCTCTCCAGGTGATCTTTAGGATGCGATATTAACAATTAAAGTACCATCTTGAACTCGAATCACGATTGTTTGAATGGTTTTGAGAGACACGTGACCATGGTCACGTCTGACTGTCCGTTACCATGTAGGTTGACTCAACAGACTCAATGAGTTTGAGTTTGTGAGTATATTTCAGGTGACTGAGTTCATTTGAGAATTGGTAGAAACCAGGTATGTGATTCGCACAAAAAAACCAATCATTTTAACTCTTGTAGGATGTAGACGTAAATTACATTTCATTACTTATTAGAAATATGTCCATCTGTAGAACCCTGAGACGTAGACGTGTGTGACGACCAACTGTTGATTTGAAAATTTGAACAACATTCTCGGCAAGCCTCATCTGGAAGGTTGACTACGTGTTGTTTTGGACATATATCTCATAGTATTAAATTATATATCATATCCGAGAGCCAGATGTCGAATGAAAAACAGGATTCAGAGGGGTGTCTTGTTGGAAACCAAGGGAAGGCTGACTTGGACGCTATCCTAGAGCATCAGGGGCACCATGTGCCAACGTTTGGTCATTCGGACTTGATGGAGAAGGAAAATGCGTATGTAGGGAATGATGAGGAGTTGCTGGATATGGTGGCGGAGATGCCCTTGCACTCACAACAGCCTGGGATGGATGATGAGATGGATGCACTGTTGGAGATTGAAGAAGACATGTACTTGGGAGATATTGGTGATCTAGACAAAGATGAGGATTTTATGGAGGATAATATTCAACCTCAAGAGGATGTCCCTGTGGCCCCAGAGGAGAGTGAGACGGTTGCCAGTGCCAAGGTGTCACAAGTGCAACATCAAGCTCCAGCAAGGAGCTTGCCAAGTGAGGAGCGAAGACAGACTGGAGGCATACTCAAGGATAGAAACATGCTCCCCCCTCAAAAAGATGCATTTAACGCGACAGAGAGATATATGATGGTTACAGCGACATCTGGAGAAGGTAGAGTATATGCACCACTGTACACACCAGAAGATGAGGTTGGAGGATGTCTGGCACAAGCGCTTCGTCGCAGTAAGGGGTCTTTACTGGCCAGAAGTATTGAAGATCTTTTGGATATTGTGGAGAAAGAACATTTTGAAAGGACGTTGCAGGCGACTAAAGAAGCCAAGAAGAAGAAGAAGAAAACTTTGGAGAAATCTGAAGTAAAGGGGAGTTGTGCCAAACAAAGCCAACATGGGCTGTGGGTCGACAAGTATGCCCCAAAAAGCTTTTTGGATCTTTTGAGTGATGAGTTAATTAACAGAGATGTGGTAAAATGGCTAAAAATGTGGGATTACTGTGTGTTTGGAAAGTCATCTGGAGGAGAAGAGGGTGGGGATCCATACAAACGACCAGAGCAGAAGATCATCCTTCTGGCTGGTCCACCCGGACTTGGAAAGACTACATTGGCTCATATTGTTGCTCGTCACTGTGGCTACAAAGTCATGGAGATAAATGCAAGTGATGAGAGAAATGGACCAGCTCTCATGTCTAAAGTAACCAATGCTATGGAAATGACATCGGTAATTGGGGAAAATCGTCCAAATTGCATCATTATTGATGAAATTGATGGCGCTTCAGGAGGTTCAGAAGGTCGAAGCGCCATATCTGCTCTGGTGAAACTTGCCAATGCCAAACCTGCACATAGAGCCTCTCAAAACGATGATGATGGTGTTGATGATGCTCCTCAAGATATAAAGAAAAAGCGACCGTCTAAAAAGAACACAGAGAAACCTCTGACCAGGCCAATTATTTGCATTTGCAATGACCTTTATGCACCTGTTCTCAGGCCCCTTCGAGATGTGGCCAAGGTATTTGTGGTGAGGCCACCAGGTGCAGAAAAGCTTGTTGAGAGACTGCGAATGATTGCAAAGAAGGAGAAGCTGAAAACGGACAAGTCAACGTTGAGAGGTTTAGTAGAGAGGACAGAGTGTGATATTAGATCATGTCTAAACACAATGCAGTTTATTGCAAAGAAGAAAAAGTCCATGAAAATGAGTGATATCTCGTCTGTTGGAGCAGGGCAAAAAGATGTTAGCATCGGAATCTTCCGTTTGTGGAAAGACTTGCTACATCTCAAAAAGGGTCCTGCTATTATTGGACAGGCTGTAGAAACAGAGTCTCAACGTTGTTTGCGTCAATACAATGCAGTCGCAGATTTTGCAGATCAAGACCTTGTCCTTGGTGGACTCTTTGAGAGTCTCCCATCCATAATATTATTTGATATGGCGTTGATGAGGACCTCAACGGTATTAGAAAATATGATTTCAGCAGATATACTACAGAGTCGAATCTCTAGAACCTCTGAGTTTTCTTTAATGGCATATTTGCCTGCATTCACGCTCAGGGTAGGACACATCCTCTCTGGCCCAGAGAACCCTTCTGTTTATTGGCCCCGTACACTGCAAGGATCTAGGCGAGATTTCAATGAAAAGACAGCCACACTTCACAAATGGAGAAATGGCATGGGACCAGAGAGCTATGTGACGATTGGAAAGACCTCAGCACTGTTGGATGTCATCCCATTTGTTCCTTGGCTAGTGACTCCAAATCTCAGGCCAGTTTCCAGACACTTGTATTCCAAAGAGGAGAAAAAGTCGTTAGACAGGCTTGTAGATGCAATGCTAGGGTTAGGAATATCATATTCTTTAGAAGAACATGACGAGATAGAGAAGAATGCCATTGAGTTTAATCCCCCCCTTGAAACATTTTGGGACTTTTCTCGTGCCAATTTCCTAGCATCAGATCCAACCAGCAGACCACGGGAAATTTCCATTCCGATCCGCCAGATAGTTGTTCATGAACTAGATATGGAGAAGATCAAGAGAAGTTCGCGATCTCGTGGGCCAGTGCAAGAGACAACCACAGCAACACCCGGAGCAACCAACAAGGAGCCTTCAACACGAACCATTCCTATAACATTGGCACAACGTTTGGAAGAAAACAAAGTCTCGTCGAAGAAGAACAGTGCTACCAAGGTTGTGAGAAAAAGAAATTGGCTTGATCAGTTGAAAAGCAAGACCAACAAGGATAGTCAAACTGGTATGGTGAAAAAGAAACACAGAGCAGAGGACATGGCAGTGCTGTACAAGTTCCACGAGGGATACACAAATGCCGTGAAGAAACCTGTGAAAATATCTCAATTGTAAAACAAAATGTACGTTTAATTACAAGAAAACGAAACTACACGTTTCATTGCCATAGAAACATTTTCATCTAGGGTGGATGTGAGATTTGCAATTCATTCTAGGGTGCAGAGTCTCATCCAAAGAGCATTGGAAAATTTAGCGTGGGGAGACAGTGATGTTGCTGTCGTCCTCGAGCAATTCCCCGTTCTTGAACTCACTCCAGGCAGCGACTGGCCAAGCCAATCCTCCCCAAAGAAGATTCCAGGCGAGTGGGACATCAATGATGATTTCCTTCTCAGTTGGTTTGCTAGCCTTCTTGGCGGCCTGGACGTACTTGGTTCCAGAGAATCCGATCCATCCGGCAACATAGATGAATCCAATGGTTGGGAGGAGAACATCTCCAGCATGTCCGTAACGGAGAGCCAATCCTGGATCAGCAATCAAGTGTGGAAGTCCATCAGTTCCGCAGAGGAGACCCTGGCGAGCATACTTGTCAAATCTCTTCTCAGTCTTCTCGATGGTTGCCTTCAAGGCAAGAGCTGGTGCTGATCCATCTTCGTACTGCTTCAAGCGCTTGTTAAGACCCTTGATCTCCTGCTTCTTGCGCTTGGCAAAGGCCTTGGACTCGGAGCAAGGGGTCAATCCGGCAACATCAGCCATGGCAGCGTCCACGGCAGTGAGACCCAAGACAGCTGAGAGAGCGACTGCAGCAGCAGCTTTTCCCATTTGCTGAGCTCCATTCTTTTCGGCAGAGCACACAACCTTGTTCACAACAGCTGAGCGCTTGCAAGTGGCCTTGGAGGCCATCTTTGGCGTAACGGTGGTTCTGCATTGATACGTTTCACGACGTTAGTGACCGAGATCAGGTCAATCATATCACCATAGATGAATTAAATACATCAATGGACTTGGTCTTGTCCCCCTGATGTAAGATGTCGTTCGTCCTGATGGGAGACGACTCTCTTGCCCATCATCGTAAACAACAACGCCTCTTTCAGTCCGGTTGACGCGTACCTTTGGATTTGAAGCTGCATCCTGGATACTCTATAGAATTATAAAATTAGATAGTACTTGATGTCTTGTGTATGCCTAGGCTATATCAGAGATTCACCTGATGACAAGAAGAGGATTCTCCAAATCTGCGAATTTTATCCAAAATGATTTGGTTTCCACTACCCAGGTTCACGACGAGTGCTCATGCCTCCCATCAAACGAGGTTGTCAATGGGAGATGATTGTTTTCAATGTTACATTCTTCTTTCATCATCTACGGTTTCTTCATACATGTAATACACTTTATTCTATTCTTCTTTGTAACACTACTACATACAACACGACGAGTACAAAAACATTGTCAACAAGATCAAAATCTTTCTGTAGAGCGAGCCCTCTCTTGCTCAATCTCTCTTTCTGTCTCTCTCCAAGAATAAGAAACACCAGTGGCGTCCTTACACTCAGTAAGAACCCTTGCATGAACCATACTCGGAAGCACACACATTTCCAGGGCAAGATGAATTCTTGGACTTTGCATTCTTGTACAGGGTGCATGTGGTCTTACCACCCCTGACGGCCAGATACGCCCACTTCTTGCACTTTGGGTCTTGGTTGCACTGCTCTCGGCACCACAGAGAAACACAGTCATTTCCTTGCATTGCTGGAGTGTCAGACTCGTCCCACATTTTAAGCACAGATCCATTGTATGTTTTGATTTTCCCCCTGCTCACCTCTGCGTTTTTCATACTGCAGATACGAGCTGCCCGCGCCTGCGTCGTCGCCAAAGCAAGAGTGCAGACAACTGCCAGGAATACTCTGATAACAGCTTGGTACATTATGATTGGTCTCTCTTTGTTTCGTGAATTGTTGTTTTCTCCTGCAAAGAATACCGTTTCAGAGCATGAAGGGACTCTTCACGGTTCGACTGCGTTCCAAGACTACGACAACTACGACTAGTACGTACGATTGACTTGCGTCTCTCTTTGACTCCAAAAGAAATAGTCTTTTGTATATGAATATTGCCAAAAGGTTTTACAGTATTGGGTTTGTACAGGTAATACATAAAAGAGTGCATTCGTGATTGTCGTAGATCTATGGTTTAGACCGCGGGCCCGCGTCTTCCGATAGTAAATGGGGTATATAACTATGGGGTATGGCATCAGGTGCACTTGCACGATCAAAGCGACAACAAGGATGGTATTTCTATATTTACTATACTTTGCAATACTATAATTATTATGTGTTGGTTTATTTGAATAGGAGAAGAAGGGCAATACATGCACTCACCTTCCCCACCATTCCATGATTTGCTCTCGTGTCAACTCGAGTGATATACTCACAGCATTGCCTACTATCGGCCTGGAAGGCAGTCCACGCTGTGACCTCACAGGACTCTTTAAGAATGCTACAACCGTCTCGACCTGATCCCACATGAGCAACGAGAGTGCCACACCATCCATCTTCTCCTTGAAATCCTCCTCTGACATTGGGAAGGATTTCTGTCCCAAGTATGCATGATAAATATTCAGCGACACGAGGGTCTTTCCAGGAATATCTCTCCTTACAAATGCGACGTCGTGCTTTTTTCCATACTTTGCTTCAATCAATGCTAGCAATGTTTCTCCATCCAGTCCCATGTACTCGTCACCCTCATCCGACATACCATCACTTCCTGTCGCCACCTCTGTGATTCTTGCATTCAGTGACTCTGCAAACTCTTCATCCGTTGATTTCAAGAACGAGGGTTCGTTCGAACCAGCATCGTCGGCATCATCCTCATCCATATACAAGCTCCCAGACATGGACTGGCGTTGCTCAGCAAGCCTCTCATTCAACACCTCCACACTCTCTTCCGTAATACCTTCTTCATCGTCTGAAGAAGACATGGATGTAGAATCTAATCCACCGAGTCTCCATGCCTGACTACTTCGCGGTGCCCAATTGGCAAAATCAAAAAAGTTCTTCACTTCGTCGCCCAGTGCTTTACCAAAGGACCGACCGTCCTTCTTCTCTTCTTCATTCTCCTCTCGTCCATCCTTGGAGGATGCACATCGTGTTACCATCTTATTATGAGATACAACAGAAGCACCATCTGTGAGAGTAGATTTTCTGTGAGGGTGAAATAAATGTGTGGTCTGTGAGCGATTGACAGCTCCAGAATGAAAGCGAATCTGAACCATGTGTGTCTCTATGTTCTGGCTTCTTATGAAAAATAATTATTTTTGTGTAGACATGAAAATAGTATACAATGTAATTGAGGCTGATATGTACAATGTTGTCCATTGATGCCAGAACAGGCATCTGCCTGTCTGTCTGGTGTCAATCACATCAAACCATGCTTCGTATTATTAATACCTAATCCTCGCCATCATGTGGATGCAAACTACCAAAAGGCCTCCAATCATGAGAGTAGAAGAGCGTGGAACCACCCCACCACCAGTGGCTTCACCAGGAGAATTGGATGATGATGTTGTTGTTGAAGAAGAAGAAGATGGAAAGTACTTTTCACACGTTGGTTCCACACTTGAATCCGCCTCTGGAAAATCCACAGAGCTTGAGCAACTATTTGAGAGTGATGAGGGGCATGAAATGGGTTCGTACGATGTTTTATCAAAGCACATCCAAATCTCTTTGACAGAATCCCCAGTACACTTGACCACACCTTGTACGCCAAAGGCATCAGACAAGGCCTTTTGAATAGCATTTGTATCTGCTGAACTTCCAGTCAAATCAATACCAGCTTCTTGAAGTGCCACATCAATGTCATAGTCATCATTCAGTTCAAGGGTTTTGGAAAAATAATCTTGCTCAGTCGGCAAGACACTGAGGGAGCATGTGCCATGCTTTTCCCACTCGTGCTTCCAGAATTTTTCATTGCTTTCTGGATTCGTACTCGTAGTATACGAATCCCATTCACAGTTCATCTGATCGAGGGTTTTGGACTCTAGAGAATCCACAGAGAATCCATCATCTGTGCAGTAGCTTGGGTATCCATTCTCATAATTTGGCCAGAGACCATGGATGGTAAACTGACTGATGGAATCCCGAGAGCATCCCTGAGATTCACAAAGGGTTGGAGAGAATTGGCTGCATGGATACTATTATTGTTGGTTCAAGTCCTATTGAAGAACATGCATGAATCCATGGGTGAATGAATGAATGAATAGAGGTCGCATCTATACTGTGCATCTATTCATATACGTCTAAACGTACCGTGCAAGAAGAAAGAAATCGAAATCGGTCTCAGCAGTTGCGGCAAGGGTGACAATGGCAGTCAACGCTACAACCGTTGAACCAACACGA
>PJEL010001223.1_pt1 | contig 26975 bp, 20 predicted proteins | sample 1853271 | NCBI WGS metagenome assembly PJEL01 (sample SAMN08108733, study PRJNA415343) | Invertebrate metagenome, whole genome shotgun sequencing project. | host: Globobulimina | place: Sweden: Gullmar Fjord | collected 2015-08
TCTACGCTGGTTTGCATAGAGGGTGCGACTACTGCCCAGCGACAGACGTCTGTATCGACAAGGTTGGTCTAGGAGAGCCAACCACACACAGAGAGGCAAGGGACTGTACGTCATGGCTCTGTCCCTGGTCGGTGCACGATATGGTTTCTCGAGATATCTGACACATCATGTATCTCATCGATGGGGTAGGTCCCTTCAAGTAGCATCAATGTCTTCTGCGGCTGAAGAATTGGCACCCAAGAAAGCTGCCATGATGGTGATTGGTGATGAGATTCTGTCTGGCTCTGTTCAAGATTCGAATACGCCATGGCTTGCAAAGTTTCTGAGAGCTCGAGGTGTTGACTTGGTGCGGGTTGAGTTTGTTCCCGATTCATTTGAAGATATAGAAGACAGTATTGTTCGATTGAGAAGGGCAGTGTCTGACAATGGGTTTGTATTTACAAGTGGAGGTATTGGACCTACACACGATGATATTACATATGAAGCTATAGCAAAAGCATTGGGTTTAAAGATTGAGCTGCATCAAGGAACATATGAGCGGATGAAGGTGCATTATGCTGAGCGAGATATTGAACTGAATGAGTCTCGGTTGAGGATGGCTCATCTGCCGAGTCCTTGCGAAGTTTTACCACCGCAAGATACTTCATGGGTTCCACTTTGCTGTGTTGAAGGTAATGTATACGTTTTACCCGGAATCCCTAGGCTTTTTACATCCATGATTGAACACCATGCTGATGTCTTCCGAGGACATGGGGACATTTTTACAAAGGAACTCTTCTCTCAGCAAGGAGAGGGTGATTTCTCTGAACCCCTTCGAACCATTGCATCTCAATTCAAAGATGTCAGAATCGGATCGTACCCAAACACGAAATGGGACATGTCCAAAGGGGACAACCAGCATTTGGAGTATAGAGTGAAAATTATTGTAGAAGGCAGGAATAAAGATCTCGTTGACAAGGCGTCATCAGAAATAGAAAACATTCTCTAATTTACAATATATATTTAATACATCACGATCAAGCAATGTGGGCAGCATGCAAAGCTTTCCCAAGGGCCGCAACTGACTGGGATGACTGCCTTCTGGTGCGTGTTTTGGATGTCTTCTTGGTGGAATATACCACATTTTCCTCGACTTCGTCTGGCTCTTCTTCTTTCACGGTGACTACTGGTTGTACATCTTCGGCATCGGATATCTCATTCATATTCGTAGTCGCTCTAGTCGCCCTGGCAGGCATTCTCCTGCCAGCAGGCATAGAATCTTCATGCACAGAGAAGGATGAGTCCTCATCTCCAGACTCGTCAGAATCACACGCGTCTTGAGCACCAAATGGTTCAGGGAATCCATAACAGAATGCATTTACGTTATCCTTGAGCTCATGCAGCATTTGCTCCATGCTTTCAGTGTGGGAAGCAGCCTCTTCTCCTCCATAACATTTGTATGTATTCAGAATATTGTCTAGTTCCTTGGCAGACACAGCATCTGTCAAGAGTTTAGCAGCATGCAATGCATACAAGTGCACTCGAGACACAGTTTCTCTAGTTTCATCACTTGCATCATACATTGGTAAAGACGCAGGGACCTTGCAGATGGCATTCAAATATTGCTTTGGCACGGATCTCATACCAGCACACTTGATGATTTCACCCATGATGATTTCTGCAAGAGGTTCGTGTCCAAACATCTCCTTGTTTCCTTCACGATCTAATACTGGCATTTGCAGAAGTTGCACTGCAAATTTAATAACCTGGGGCGATATGGCACCGGATGCCACTGTCTTTCTCTTCATGGCAGCATCAAGAGAAGCAGCAGTCCTTGCAGATGGCAACATGGCTGTTGCAAGATACTGCTGGCAGGTGACAGACATTGTTGCATATCGCTGGAAAAATACCAACATACTCTGTCGAGCTTTTGGAGAAGACACGGTACACGAGTCAAAGCAGAGAATGAAGAGTTTGACGATAATGCGAATCATATCTCCATCCTCTAAGGCAGTCTGAGTGTGATGCATTTCATCAGCGCCTGCCCGGAATTCATTCACAGAAGCCAATTTAATGAGAGCCTCGACAATAGCTTCTCCTAAATGAGAGAAATAATCTGGATCATCTGATTCAATCCATTCCTGTGCGTAATGGACAAATGCATCGATGATTGTGGGAGATTCCTCGTCATCTGCCTCAGCACTGTCTTGGATCAGCGATTGAACAACCTTTGGTCCTCTGAGAAGGCATGCATCCCCAATTGCCTGTGTAAGTACAGCCTTGACTTTGACATCTTCATCAAGCGATGTCAATTGTGCAAACATATCCTTCAGTATTGTCGAGCATCTGATTGAATCAGACTCTACCAAGCAGTAGAGTCCCATGCATTTGTATGCAAGGGCTCGAACAAGAACATCTGAAGTGCTTGTTGATGGTAGTATCATATGCATGAACACATCCGACCATGATATTCCTTCAGAGAAGTGAGATATATTTTTTATCAGTGACAGATAGCCAGAAAGCACGCTCAACAAGACAGTTTGGTCATTGCATGTCAATGCATGCATCTTGTGAGGATCCATTGGGAGCAAATCTGCTTTTTGGAGGATAAGCTCAAGGGTTTTAAATGCTGCCTCCTGTATTTCATCATCTGAAACATACAGCTTTCCAATTACTTTGAAACACGCGTCAAACAAATGTTGATTATATGGTTTGGTAGCCAGAATGCTGTGTGTCACCTTGCCAACAAATTTTCGTCCACTGGCATCAGCAAAATCAGCGCATTGAGCGGCAAGAAGTAGCAGTTCAGCACATGTTTCTTCCTTTCCACTATGTAATTCAATGATAAAGGCAAGGTCTTCCAGACACGACGGCATCACCTCTTCAAATGCCTCAAGTCTCTCTGCTGCAGTTGCTGCTTCGACCGTGGCTGCTGTACCACCAGATGTTGCAGCACGGAGCCCATGTGACGACGCTTCTGCCGAAAGATGTATGCAGATAGCCCTCCAAAATATTGCCTCCTCGGTTGTCATAAGATTTGGATTCTCAACCCGGAAGTCAGAGCGAAGACCCAGCTTTTCATTTGATGCCAACAATGCAACATGCACAGCATTCAGCCTTTCGGTTGTGAAAAGAGCATTCAGTGCTAACTCTGCAGCTTCCACGTGTTCTGCAGCATTCATGGCTTTGAGAAGTGTAAGGGGTTCACCACCGCTCGAGTCAAACCAGGAAGTCACCAAAGCCTCTGCTGCTTCTACGACAGATGGAACTCTGTCACTCAACCCCTTACATAACATTGTTGCAACAAGAGACTGTTCAACGTCATCAATTGTTGTCTTTTCAGCAAGAATCACGAATGTTGTCTTTCGAACATCATCTGATTCGTCTCTTGTCCTGGCAACCAAGAAAGGCATGGTGTATTTTGTCACTGGTAGTACAGTTATGACTGCCTTGCGTACTTCCTTGCTCTTGTCCCTGCTCAGCACATTGAGGAGATTGCTCACCACCTCACACTCATCAAAATCCCCATCATCATTTGGCTGTGGCAATCTCAAGAGACATCTCACAGCAGCAGCCCTGACGTTAGGTCTTCCATCTTCAAGGAGTCGAAACATACCCAGTTGCACCTCATCAAGGGCCTCATCTGGCAAATCTGCCCCTTCAGGCATGTTATTCACCAGGTTTCCAATGAGCTGGGCAGTCCTCCAGCGCATCATAGGCTCTTTTGCCCTGGACCACTCCACTAGGAATCGTAGCATCACATCAATACACTGAATCCTGTCAGGGTTTGCAGCCATGGATGCCAAGACACCAAAGAACTTGACCAGTCTGTCATGGTACAGGTTCCGCTCCGACAGCGACACAATCCATTTCAAGCAAATACATAGCTGATGGAGCTCTTCCTCCAGATTGTCTTCAATGCGGGACCACAGCACAGAAGCATAACGAACCTGGCCATGTCCGAGAGATTTCTGAGCTTCATTTAGTAGGATCGGAATCGTCAAGACAGATGATCCAGTCGAGATATCACAGCTATTCAAATCATCATCTGAGTCATTCTGTATACATTCGTCGAGATCTGGTCTCCTACGAGGCATGGCGAGGAAATGAGTCTAAAGGTTCGTCAGTTAGTTGGTCAGTCGTTCGGGAATTCCTCACGACGTTGCTTTGCCTCACTCTTCTCTGTCTTCTCTATATATGAAATAAAATCAATTTATTATATATAGAGATATGTTACGTTAAACTCCTAAAGTACATGTAGGGGGCAATAATACAGGCAAAACCAATTCGTCACATGGTTTCCGCTATTATACAAGTGGTTTCCACTATTGTTTAGATTGGATTTTATTCGGCTCTTCAAGAATTTTCCAGTCCCATATTCATCGTTACAACCTCGCCGACGTGATAAAAATACACAAATTATCTAAATCAAAACCTAACAGCCTTCAGGAAACAGCACTGCTCGAGAAAGGCGGATAGGAATCTTCCTGAAATTCCAATCTCAATCCACATGGTTCAATCCACCTCAGTATCGTCATTGGTCACGAATGAGGTGGAGCAACAGAAGTATTTTGGAGAATTATTAGAATATGATCATGCTCGATTGAAGAATGAACCGTCACGATTGGAAGATACAGTTCGGCAACAAAAGAAACTCTTGGAAGAGTGTGTTTCTGGTCATGCTGATGTTTATATTGACGTACGCAGGAAGCGGCAGGAACTTCAAAGCCTTTTAGAAGAAAGCTATAGATGTATTGGGAGGATTCATGAAGGTTCAATACCAGAGCTGCTAGAACAGGCGAATTCGTACAGGTCTCTGTGTTCTGCAGAGAATGAGACAAGGGCAGGGCTTCGGCAAGTCTATGCACACCAAGGATCCCTGCTGAACTTGTTGGAAATTCCGTCTTTGATGGATACATGTGTTAGGGGTGGTAATTATGACGAGGCGCTGGAGTTGAGATCGTTTGGAAAGAAGTTGCAACTCATCCATGGAGAGAACCCGATTGTACACATGTTGTCTGCAGAGATTGAGAAGGTCTTGAAAGGAATGAGAGAGCAGCTGTTGGAAAAATTACAGACAAATATACAGCTCTCTGAATGTCTAACCGTTGTGGGATATTTGAAAAGGGTCACAGCACATTATGATGCTCAGGATAAGTCTGGATTGGCTCGGTTGAGGAGAAAGTTTTTAGATCGCAGAGGATGCTGGATGGAATCCTCTCTTCAAGAGCTTGGAGAATCTCTTTCATCATATGAATACCTGAAGAAAATGACGGACACGTACAGACTGCAAATTTTCGACATACTGATGCAATATAGGGCTATATTCTATCCCAGAGAAGACGATGTGATGGATTTGAGTGATCCATCATTTGCTTGGTCATACAAATGGATGACGTTATATCTGAAAGAACTTGGAGCTCATTTGCCAAATATAGAAGATGGAGGTAGCTTGGCGTCGGTTTTGGATCACTGTATGTATTGTGGCAAAGCTCTTGCTCGTGTTGGCCTTGATTTTAGGCCTGCTATATTCCCAATGTTTGAGGAGGCAGCCTATGGTATATATGAAAAGCTAGTGGACATATCGAATCAGGTATTTGATGAAATGATCTCCACCCACAAGTGGGTTCAAATACCATCAATGTCTAGCAAGATTCTCGAGGAGAATGATGGATCAAAGACTGTAACCCCTCCCATGGTCCTAGTTGAGCATCCACCTCTTGCAGTGTATACCAACGGAATTCTTGCAGCACTCAATGAACTCCGCCATTGCGCCCCAAGAACGATTAAAGATAAGGTGGCCAAATGTTTGGAAGCATCATTCGCACAGCTTGTATCATCATTGCAAAAGCGAAAACTCATCGACTTTTCTGGAGACGAGGCTGTGGTGTTTGAGAAGGCATGTGCCCTAGTCTACTCTGTTCAACTTCCATATCTAATAGAGTGTTTCAGTACTATATACGGTAGCCCTAGCTTTTCGTTGATGCCTCATGATTTGTCAAATATTACAACGGCATCAAAACGGAAAAATTAATATCATGTTTATGTAATCATGGATGTCTTGCCTTTGGATCCCATAATTTGCTCCAGATAATTATCCTGCCTCAGAGGTGCCCATAGATAAAGGCTTCGAGAAAATTGCAAGGAGAAGCAACTTCTATTTTGCTGCCTACCCAGTCATATCCCTCTTGTGGTGTCGAGAATCTCATAGCATCAAGTTCAGAAGCGCTAGCGCTGTACCCTGCGCCAAGTAACGCACTCTTTTGCCTTGCAGTCAATCGAACGCGTTTGACAGGCGATGAAATCATCCTCTGAGATTTCAAATGCCTGCCGACAAACGCGTACGCTTCATCGCGGCTGGAGAATCTCATTTTATCAACAGCTGATTGTTCCAATCCGCGGCTCAGTAGAATCTGCTTTTGTGGACCTGATAAAGAATATAGGTACCTGGAGGCTTGCAGAGAAGGTTGAGACCCTGAAAGCTCCTCACAGTGTTGGGATTCTTCAGACTGTTCATGCTCGTCAGAATAGTCAGCATCGTCGGAATTTTCAAGATCCTCAGAATGTTGACTTCCCTGAATGTCGACGTCGTCAGACTCTAAACCCTGCTCAGACTCGGTGCATGTGCCTTCCTCCGTTTCCGGGTTTATCTGGCTATCATCACTTCCAAGAGTATATTCACTTACAATTTCTTCTTCAGAAATGTTAACATTATCCGGAGGAGGATATTCAAGAGGCTCAATGCTGAGGGACGAGAACCCGGGTTCCGAGGGGTCTCTTGGTCTTTTCCTCACATTCGTACTCATTTGCTTACATCCCAGTGTTTTATTACTTTTTAATAACAAATATATGAAACTACGACTAAAACCTATGACATTTCATATCGTATTGCGAATGTTGGATTTTGGGTACCCACAAAGGTTGAACGACACGCACCGTCCCAAGATTGACCTCAATCTGCTGATACAAGAATGCTTTAAAAGAACCGTCTTTCACTCCATTTTAGACAGCGCAAGACCTGCTTTGATTTGCAATGAGAGTACGTAAAATATCTCAGTAGCCATTGCTACACTATCCTGAGTAGAGGTCTCTGATCCCTCAAGGAAGCATGCTTCTCCAGCAAGAGGTCCATTTGCCCTTGTCCGCCCTTCACTTATCCAAAGGTTCGCATAGCAATCGTTTCATATTTAATAGTTGCAAAGGAATTTTAGCACGCACCTAGAGACTCTATCAACTAAAAATGAAAACACACCGTAATAATACAGGATTTCCACCATCTAAAAATCACTTCCGAAACTCAGCAGCTTGCCATGTTTCGGCACAACCATGTATTTGCCCAGAAGCACCTTTAGAAGTTGTGGTTTCGTCACAGGAAAACTCAGATTATTTTACATATTTATTTACCTGCTAGATTGGTGCTAGAATTCGAGGGGCCAATGGTTGATGTGGATTCGGATCTATTCATGGTCAATTGACGTTTGACCAGTTTTTCGTAGGTTCCTTCTTTCTGCAACAGTTCATCATGCGTTCCCATCTCTACAATAGCACCCTTTCTTACGACACAGATACGATCTGCGTTTTGAATGGTGGAAAGCCTGTGAGCAATCACAAGAACTGTCCTACCGACCATGCAGTGTTCCAATGCCTCCTGAACAACATGCTCACTATCTGCATCAAGAGCAGACGTTGCTTCATCAAGAAGCAAAATGGACGGTTTCCGCACGAGGGCTCGTGCTATTGCTAGTCGCTGCTTTTGACCACCACTTAGTTGTACACCTCTCTCACCACATTCGGTATCATATCCCTCTGGCAAATTGGAAATGAAATCGTGAGCATTTGCTAATTTGGCTGCCTCCTCAATCTGCTCTTGAGTTGGAATGCTGTCTGCTGAAAGCCCATCCTCTAGTTCCATGCCGTATATAATATTCCTCTTAATACTCCTGGCAAACAGAATAGGTTCCTGTCCAACCAAGCCCACTCTTCGTCGAAGCCATTGTTTATCATACATTCCTATATCTCTACCATCAATCAAAATTGACCCAGTTGTTGGAAGGTACTGTCGTTCCAATAGCTTCACAATTGACGATTTTCCACCTCCAGATGGACCTACAAGTGCAACTACCTCTCCTGGATGAATCAAAAGAGAGAAGTTCTCAAGAATACGAATGTTGGGTCTGGCTGGATACGAAAACGTAATATTTCGAAGCTCAATGCTTCCAAGAAGTTCTTGACCATGTTGCTCAGTTCCAGTCTCTTCAAATGCAGGCTGTCTATTTATTAGCTCAATGACTTTATCAGCAGCACCTACAGCTGCTGAGAGAGCAGAAAATACGTCCCCAAGGGATTGGAATGCTGCAGTGAGGCTTTGTTGGTAGAGCATGAAACTCACAAGTGACCCAGCACTCATTAGGTTATTCAACACAAGAGTACCTCCATAAAACAATGCACCAGCTACAACTGCTGCAGATAAGAATGTGTTTATTACCATGTATAGTGCATACATGATTGCTTGCTTTACCTGTATGTTATAAAACTCCTTCAACTTTGACTCATAAGCTGCACATGCACTGCCTTCAGCTGCATGACTCTTGAGGACAGTAATTCCAGACAAGCATTCATCTGCCACGCTATTTGCTTCGGCTAGCCGTGATTGGACCTTTTTAGAAAGGTTACGATAATACGATCCATATATTTTGCTCACGACGATGACAATTGGCACCATGATGAAGGTCACAACAGTGAGTCTCCAGTTTGTCTTAAACATAAAGACAAGAACCATTGCAGCCTGGGTGATGGACCTCATCATAACATTCAGATTCAAACATATCTGATCAGTCACTGTTGTAGTATCCGCTGCCAGGCGAGATGTGATATCTCCCGTTCTATTCGTGTCAAAGAATCCTATATCCTGGCTGAGCAAGCTGTGGAATAATTTTGTCCGGATCCGAACAGTCAACCGTGTTGTTGCATATGTAAACAAGCCTCCGCGAATGCCAGTAAAGAAAGCACAAAGCAATGCAACAAAGAGTAGTTTCCAGATTGTATGCGTGAAAAGGTGCCTATCAGGATCTATTGAGGCATAGTCGATAACTTTGCCAGTATAGTATGGAATTAAAGCCATGCCAAGAGCTGCAAGAGATCCAAATAAAAACCCAAAGGTCAACAAGATTGTATCTGGAGCTGCAAAGCCAAGCAGTGCCATTATTGTAGCATGCCGCACGTCTTCATCCTGAACTGTGCCCTTGCCATCTTCTTCGCAAGGTACCAATGGCTCTGACAGTCCTTCATCCCTTCTCCCCTCCAAGGCAGCATCAACACAGTCAATGCACGCTCTGCTTTGAATCTCCAGGGCAACCACCGAGACAAGTATTGCAATATAAATAAATGCAGTCCCCGAGTGGCACCCGGTTCCAGGCCATGCATCGTCGTCTCCACTCAACACGGCCACAAGGACTGACTTGACCAGCAGGGCTGCTCTGTATGCATCAGTTGACCATCCAATAAGCCTCTTCTGCTTCACTCCTCCAGGTTCGACAGAGCCATATCGACTCCACAGTATAGATATTCCCAGAATGCATGTGTATACGATAGAACATGCAGTGACGTCTAGAAGAGAGTCCCCAAGACCAGCATATTGAAAACGGCAGTCCTCAGAGGGAGTAGACAGCACTGCCAATGCACATTGAATCAACACGTGAGGAATATATACGATGTATTGCACATTGTAACCCTGTACTAATGCCATACTATGATATGTTCAGAATGAGAAAATCTACGATTGTCTTTTCGTCCAACACTGCATGGTGAATTACCCTCAGGAACACAGTCGTCAAAATCAACCCTATTTTTCCCGCAGTATATCCGTTTATTCACAACAGTAACAATGTATTTTCCTATCAATATTCTTGAATAGGTCTCTTGTGCTGCTATACTGTTCAAAACGGCCAGCATTGGTCAAATCCTATGGGTGCCTGGACCCTCAGCCCATGGGCTTGCCTGGACTAGGATTAAATACACACGATTCTGATAACCATGCCGTTACAGCAATCTCATGTTCTGGGAAGATGTTTTCAACGACCACCATGTCTTGGAGATACTTGAAGGCGTTCTGTGGACAGATCTGTCCACATGAGTTTTGTATATGGCCATGCTGACCTGCAGGTCAGCTGGTTCAACTGTCATTGACATGTTCCACCAGGACATTCATGTAGCGGTGAGTAAACACATTGAGTACATTTGAAATTAGTTGACAAATAAAATTTAATGCCTGTATAGAATCTGATCTACGATGGAGGGCATGGATCCTTCAATGATGTCTGAAGCAACTGAAATGTTTGCGAAAATGAATCCGGAACAACGGGCTCAAATGCAGGAGCAAGCGTCAAAATTGGATCCCGCGCAGATTCAACAAGCTATGAATGCAATGAAATCGATGACACCAGAGCAACGCGCGCAGATGGAGAATATGGCTCGAAACTCGACTCCAGAGGATGTTCTGAAGCGAAGTGCAGCTGCCACTGGAAGCAGGTCTGAGGCTCTCAAGGCAGAAGGAAATGCTTTGTTCAAGCAAGGAAAATTTCCAGAGGCATCTGCAAAGTATTTAGAGGCGATTCAATTCAGTACCGTGAACGATCACAGTGTTCTGAAAAGTTGCCACTTGAACCTATCAAGCTGTTCCTTGCAGTTGGGGGAATTTGAATCTTGTGTTACACATTGCAACAGTGTTCTAGAGATAGATTCTATGAATATGAAGGCATACTATAGAAGGGGCCAAGCGTATATGGGAATGAAGATGCAGTCTCCTGCAGTAGACGATCTTGAAAAGGCATTGACTCTGGCAGGTGAGCATGATGCTGTATTGATTCGGGAGAAACTGTCAATGGCTCGAGTCATGGAAAACTCAGAGAATCCTGAACTTGTGAACGTGGTGGTTATTGAAGAGGATACTATGGAGAGGACTTCTGTTGAAGAAACTGTTGAAGACGTTGAATACGATTCTGCACCATCTTCAGCAGCTCCTCCTCCCCAGGCAAACCCACCACCACCTGCTATGGATCCAGAAGCAATTAAAAATGCTGCCAAGATGATGGAAACCATGGATCCAGCGACGATGGAGCAAATGATGAAAATGTCAGGGGCACCTGCTGGAATGACCATGGACCCATCCATGATTAAAATGGCTGCCAAAATGATGGAGACCATGTCCCCAGAAGAAATTCAACGGATGCAAGATATGTCACGTACATTTGTATCTCAAGGACCAGCAGCAGCAGCTGGGGCAAGGGAGAATCCTTCGATGGAAAATTTCTCCCCCTCAAGCATGGATGATATGCGCAAGATGGCTCAGAATCCTGCAATGCTGAAGCATATGAAGGAAATGATGAAAAACATGGATCCGGATGCGTTATCTACCATGATGAAATCATCTGGGGTCAATGTTACACCAGAACAGGCGAAGAAAATGGCCGATCAGCTCGGCAATCTGAATGATACACAGCTAGACCGCATCGCCAAGGTTGTCTCATTCATTGGATCTGTTGCATCCATGTACCAGAGAACAAAGAATTACATCATGAAAAACCCTTCTATGGCTCTTGCAATACTTGTACTTATTATCGCATTATTCCTTCGATGGAAGGGTATTTTGTAACCTTTACGCAGATATGCTGATCAGTTTGTCATACACCTCATAGAGTTTTGGAGGCCATCTGGTGTTTTCTCTCACCTGTTGTGGATCATTCCAGAGTGCATCTAATTCAACAGCTTTTGCCAGCTCCTCTTCAGCTAATCCAACATTTCCCTGAAACCAATATATCCCACCGAGAGCCGCATGTGCCTCTGCATACATCCCATATTTCCTCACAACACCTCTCAGTTGCTGTGCTGCCTTGGTGACATTTCCTGTTTGGAACAACAAGACAGCAGCACGAACCCTATATCCTGCTATTCCAGGTGCTAAATCTGCCGCTTTCTGGAGATGATTTGAGCTTTTTTCAAAATCCCCTAGCCGTAGTTCAATCAGTCCAAGGTCATAATAAGCTACAAACTCCTCTGGATCAATTTCTATGGCCTTTTCCAAATCCCTCTTCCCCAAAGCCCAGCAATCAAATGCTTCCTTCTCCTTCATAGCCTTTTCTTTTTCCACTCCAAGTTGCTCGTATGCTAATCCTCTATTCAAAAGAGGAACAGATACTCCAGGCGCAAGTTCCAATGCTTTATCATAATCCCGAATGGCCTGCTCCACCTTTCCCTGTTGCAGATGAACATTACCCAGATTGCTATATCCAGATGCACTTTTTGGATCCTCTTGCCTCAAGTATGTCTGAAAAAATCTCTCTGCAGCGTCCCAGTTCCTATCATTTGCAGCATTGAGCCCAGCTTGGAGCATGTCACTTTCAACATCTTCTACCTTTACATACTCATACCCTTGAGCTGTCCAGGGAACAACGCCTAGAAGCACAGACAACCCTAGAGCACTCACTCCCAATACAACTGACTTTTTATTCTTTACATTATGGATAGAATGGGTAACACATAGTCTCGCATGAGCGCATTGATGACAGGCTGAAGACCTGAAGGGAGAGAGGCCCTTTCCTCCGAAAGATATTCTTTCAATTTTGTACATCCACGATCTGTCTCTATACGGTGTATGGCATTAATTATGAAATGTATATTTCATTTATATGAATCCATAGCTCACTGGCCGTATTCGTCCCCAATGATGTACGTATGTATGAAAGGGTCTCTTTTGGAGACCCATCTTTCAAAGAGTTGGTGGACAGGTTGCATTTCAAACCTTGAAGGGAATCTTTTCTCGATTGAATTGACACAGATGTGTACAGCAGCACGACATGAATGTATCACGTATGGAGACATAGAGATACAAATGACACGAAGAGTGACGATAGATCTTGGTTGAATTCAACCTACTTTCGAAAGTAGCAACAGCTGGCTGGCTGTTGGATGAACCTTCTGGTCTGGATCTTCTCAGATCTATAGAAACTGTATGTATCATACAGATAGTACAGTAATAAATTATTGGTGGTATATATGTCTGGAAGAAAGGTGTGAGTAACGATGGAAAAGAACATTGCAGAGTTCATTTCGATCACAAATTCAAACCGGGGTGCAGCCATACGATGTCTGGAAAAGAATGGTGGTGACCTTGAAGCATCTGTAGAAGATTATTTTTCCAATCATCAACACGGGGATGCTGGTCAGCAGACGCGTGGAGGGAGTTCTCAAGGGTCAAGAAGGCAGAGGAGTGTAGGTGGGATAGCCAGTCTGGGGGATTATCGTGGCGGGGGATCCCGGGATGATGGCGATGATGTGAATGATTACTATGTAGGAGGGGAGAAAAGTGGTCAGATTGTGCAAGGGGGCCCTCGGGATGGAAGGAATGTTGAAGATGTGTTTGATAGGGCCAGAGAGGCAGGTGCTGAACTGGGGGGTCTACAAGAGGAGGACAGAAACACGAAAGCATTCAGTGGTCGAGGCCACACTCTTTCTGGAATAACTACAGATCATACATCTAAAACACAGGAAAGCTCAAAGAAAGTGATAAATGTTGTGTTTTATGAAAATGGTGTGTTTGTGGTTGATGATGGAGAGCCTCGGCAGATGGATGATCCTAGCAATGCTGACTTCATGATGGCCATTATGAATGGTCAATGTCCTCCTGAATTATTGCCAGAGGATCCTTCTACTCATATTGATATTAATCTGCATAGAAGGCAAGGAGATTATGAGCCTCCTGCAGAGCCAAAATATAAGGCATTTGTGGGGACTGGACACTCTCTGAAAAGTGAGGCACAGCCACGGTCATCTGGTGATGCTGTGGTAGGATCTTCGTCATGGGATGGTCCAGATGAATCAAAACCAATGACTTCTATTCAGATACGACTTGCCGATGGCAGTAGACTCGTTGCGAAATTCAACCTTGACCAAACGGTTGGGGATATTCATAGCTTTGTCAGGGTCTCCCGGCCAAATCTTGGGTCATTTACGCTTTCAACGTCATTCCCTCCCAAACCCTTGGACGATGCTACACAAACAATTCAAGATGCTGGATTGGCAGGGTCTGTAGTGATCCAAAAATAATAATGGAGTTTTACATTGTGTAAACTTTGTATTCAATAGTGTACAATTATTTCCACGTCAAACGCAATGTCCTTTTCTGGATGATTTTTCTCAAAATAGACAAAGCCAACGCAAGTCCAACAACCATGAATACTAGTAATGCGTGTGGGAAATCATCAGGGACCATGTCGAATCCACGGGAAGGCTGCATTCGAATAAAATACGTATCGAGCCCATGGGCAAACACTAATGTTGAAGACTCCAGCGTCGCAGGGTGGGTCTCAATACCACGGAGACGCTCTATTCTATGATATAATGTAATGAAAGATGGTCCACTCGCTCCAATCTCTGGCTGATACGGAGGCAATCTCTCATACACTTGCTCTGGTGTAGGCTTGGTGCCTGGAAGCACCTTTGGCCTCCTTGGATCTAGCATTCTGCGATCGATTGATACGATTTGACCCTCTGTTGTCCCCACAAGTAGCATTTTTGACGTTGTTCCATGTGAGGTTTTCGTCACTGCAAGACAGGATGCAGCAAACTTGGTCCTAAAGCTCTCTGATTCTACAATAAGATCTGGCCGAGTGTCGTATGGAGACACTGTTTCATTCGCGTCACCGCGTGAAAAAAGTAATTTCATTGCGGTCAAATCGTCAGGTTGGGGATAATAGGTATCGATAACACCAATATACCATCTACCTTGTGTCTCTTGCCAGAAATTATATGCAGCCCAATGCTCAGATACGATGCTCTTGACAGGCCCATTTCCTCCCCGATGCTCTTGCCTATATATAATACGACCAGTGACGGCATCTAAAGCAGTAACGATCAGAGAAGAGTCTTTATCACCTCCAGCTATGACGAGAAGCGTATTTGGGTTGATATTTTTCATCAAGACCCCTCCTCCAAATACAGGCTTTGCAGCAGAGTAAATGGCTTCATTCTTGTCCCTGTATGATATGTCTACAATTCTCATCTTGGTCGCATCTGGTATAATATTCACTTTCCATTGTAAAGTAGATTGATGCCCTAGGCTGCCGAGTTTCAATCCTTGAATGCTTTTCCTATCTTTCGAAACAGTCCAGTGTACAAGGTGCTTGGATACTGTATCAAAATTTGACAGTGCAACCCGATCATTGAATGGCAACACTTTCAGTACGTTATTCGATCCATCAAGGATAACATAGCTACTTTGTTCCCCTGCCTCTGTGATGATGGGATCCAAAGGCAAGATATCAATGTCATTTGAGTATGGAACCTGTATGTGCTCTTCCAAAACTCGTCCTGTAAACCCATCCAATAAATATACAGAAAGCTTATTCCCCGACGTCATGAACACACTGAGTATATTCTGCTTTTCTGATGTAAACCAGTGCTGTACTTTCATCTCCTGTACTGTACCTGGGAAATTGACTTGCCAGAGGATTGCTCCATTGCCAGAATGTAATGATGCAACCTTGCCAGAACCAGTCACGACAATGATTTGCTTTCTAAAACCATCTATATCTCTCGTCGGCCTTAATATATCTCGTGTTCTAGCCTTGTGCTCCTCAATACTCTTTGTATCTATTGGCCGTCCCATCCCCAATTGTGTTTTAAGAATCAACAATTGGATGAACAATTTCTGGGACAATGGTGGCTGCCTGCTGTGCCATTCCTCTTCATTCTCAGGATTTGAAGGTGGAAGCTCAGAGAACATACACTGTGTGATATCAGCCAAAGATTCAGATCGTTGCCATACTTTTGTGGATGTATCCAAGGAAAACGACAGTGTCGTTCCTTCTGAAAACTGAACGAGCACATGGGTGCCACTCAAGCCAACTGCAACAGGCAGACTGCTCTCTCCCTCATTCACATACTTTGGAGCAGCTACGGGATATTGCATCAACGACGGCTTTTGACGAGAATCGTTTTCGCTGTACTGTATCTTGAATATACCTGGAGCGTTAGCATTCGATGATGCAATCAGGACGACCCCATTGGCACCATGTGAAATCAATCCATACACATGATCAAACGTTGCATCAACAATGGGAGCCTTTGATACACGGTCAATACGTATGATGACAGTTTTTCTGGTGGTTGACACGACCATCACATCTTCTCCAACAATTCTACTGTGCTGGATACTGTCTGTGTCATCTGAAACGACCTTGGTGCATGTTTGTCCACTCCCAAAAATCACAAAACACACATGCTTGCCATCAGAAGCAACATGTGCCAGACCAGAATGTACCAGCCCTACAGTTGTGGATCCATCTCGAGTACTTTTCAAATCCTCTCTATCTACAGCATTACCATCAGACTCTTGCAGCCTCACAAGTGAAATCCCTTGTGAAGTTGCAGCACTCACAACAACATTCCCAGCCATGCCTCTACTCTTCACCTCAGACAATGCTGGTAGGAGACCATCCTGATTCCACAATATGCTTCCATCTTCTAGATTTCTGAATCGCAGAACCCCAGGTGCTGCTATCAGGACACCACGCTTCATGGGTGAGATTGACATTGAGGCAGCCCCACCCAGGGCGATACCATCTTCCCAGATTTGCATCCCAGAAGAAGCACGCAGTATATGTGCCGTCCCAGTCTGATTACTTGCCGCAACAGATACAAATAGTGCATAATCAACCCCACACGACAACGTATCCGGCAGAATGCGCTCCCCTTGTGCGAGTACAAGCCTCCAAACAACGGAACCATCATCTTTTGATATTCTGGCAAGCACTCCCTCGTGTGTAGAGACCAGGAATCCTCCATTACCCACATTTCCTATTCCAATTTCTGCACAGGAGACCACTTCCGAGTAATGACCCACGTGCTGTTGATACCAGTTGTATTTCCCATCCTGATCTTCATACAGTCCAAATGTCCCAAGAATACCACTTGATAGTAGAGCGAGCATCCACAGCAAACCAGCGCTATTTCTACCCACTGTCAGCATCTTGAAATATATATCGTATATCTCCTACGCCAAGGATGAGATTTATCCAAGAATCCTAGATGTTGTAAACACAGGCATGAACAGTCCCTGATGCGAGTAAAAGAACTTGAATACGTCCGTCAAACAAGGTATATACGATTGATGTGAGTCGTATTAACATAATATACGTAGAATATACTGTGATCGGATGTATAGATTAGGGTATAGGGTAGGTATATTGGCCAGGTCCTCTCCACCTCTATGAACATCATCAGGACGCTCTTGCAAGGATCAATCAATTGACCAAGGAGGCCATGCATGTCTAAACACACAGATGCTACTACAAGAGTCTTCTCTGTCTCTGTGTGGGTTTGTGTTAGTATGTGTGTACGTATGGATATGAATATCATACACATATATATTCCATATGACGTATTTGATTCCAATTGAGAACCATGCAAAGAGGGGTAGGTTTGATGTGGTTCATGCACCATGGTGTCACATCACCAGGCCATCGAAGGACACGTGGCAAAATACATCTCATCATCCGAGTATCTAGTAATACGAGTCAGGCACGGGTTAGGGTCGTATTTTGAATTTCTAAGAATAGTTCGACTCAATATCAAGAGCCTTGCACAACAAGAGATACATTATGCTCGGAGTGGTAACCCTTCTCATGCTTGCTTGTACCATAAGCACCCGCGGTACGTCGTGATGGAGTCTTACCATGCATCGTCTAGTGGTACTAGAGAGTGTTTTACTCTCTTTTGTACCTTGAATTGTGCTTCAGTGTCATCACGTGTAGTATATGTTGCAGCTAGTGCATCGAATGGTGGGTATATCCCGTGCTGGGACGACAACTCGGTGAAGAAGCGAGTGGTCAGCGGCGTCTGTTATTCTTGCCCGGCGAACTGTGAAAAGATTCTAGTTCAATCCGCTTCGATATGTTCTTGTATAGGATGTGATTCTGTCTGCACAAGCAACGATTTGTCAGAAAACTGATGGTGGCAATAAACAATAAACCTCTGGCACCTCCCAGAGGTCGTTTTGAAATGGGCAGATTGCATGTCGATGTCTTCTCATGCGCATGCGATGCAAGGAGAATATACTACATGATACCGTTGACATATCTTGTGGGAATCCTTGCAATGATACTATAAAGTAGCATAGATACAGGAGACGAGGAGGATATGGATGTGCCTACTGCTGCATGAGTACATGCCTTATTTTGCTTGTCACAATCACCATTGACACACGACTCTGTAGAGATAGGATATATTTGCATCGCACGCACTGATTTCATTGTAAATAGGCATTTATTGACATCCCGCATTGCCATACTCATGTCATTCCATGCACGAGATCTGTAGAAATCCTGCACCAATTGGACCCTTGTCCAGAGAAATGTGCCAAATCATGCACGACGTGGCAAATCCTAACCAAGCGCACACCCATGACTGTGTTGGATAGATATCTGCTGGATAGTATACATACATACATGTAATACGATATTACTATCAATTGATATTTGTAGATATTAAAAAGCGAAAAATCTGGTACAAAGTAGCCGAGGGGCATACTTGACGATGAAAAAGCCTCTTCTCGTACGTTGCATATTTTCCGCACTCTGACTCTTGGATATTTCAGATAGTTCCGGGACGTGCGCTTGTATTTCCTCACCACCTTTAGATATAGTAGAATTTTCCTTTTCCATTTCTTGGGCAGCCATCGGTGCAGCTCGTGTCTACCTCGTCATTTCTCTCTGCCTCATGTGGCAGAGGGACTGGCTGGCCTCTGGACCTTGGCAGGCAGTGGTTCTTCTTACCGCCACGATATTCGTCGTATTGAGACCATGCTATCACCAATGTGAAGAATACATTGTTTCAGTTTCGCATGGCATAGAGATATTCGCCACGAGGGAGAGAGAGCGAGAGAGAGAGAGAGAGAGAGGCAAGCACTAGTAGAGAGAGTTCCCTCACGAGTGCAGCAACCCATTTCTGATTTGCTAGACCTACAAACGTAGACAGAATAGTTGGGAGAACCCTCTGACTATATTCCAAGCTCGTGCAGATACAAAAGAAAAGAATATCTGGACAGCTGTCCATGGGAAAAAAATCAACAAAAGGCAAAGATGAGTGTGTTGGGAAAAGAGAACGACTGGGTGTTCCCCTTTACGTGGGAGGACTCTAAGGCAAACAACACTGTAAAGAATCTTACCTGGAATCTCGTCGCACCCATCCATTCTGTTGAGCATTCCAGTAGAAAAAAAATGGCAAATCCTGATGAATAGGTTGTCCAGAACCCTATACCCCCTCATGAGGGGTTCCAAGTTGTAGATCTACTACGATTGCCTATTTTCGAGCACGGTGTTGGATTCATACATATGTGGATGCCGTCAGCTAATACATAAATAAATTACATAGTAAAACCTGATTTCTTCAACTCTCTAAATTGAGTGGGTTCCTTTTATAAGGAAGAAGACAGAATTGCTACGGTGCTCTTGATCAACTTGGTTGTCTAGACACGGCAGATCTGCCTTTTAGATCCAAGTTTTGTTTGCACGACCCTGTCGTGCGCTTGCTATCCGATACCAGCAAAATATGTCTTTTAATACATATTCTTATCATATTTTAGCATGCTTTCTTTTGCTGCTCTCGTCAGCTCGCTCGGATGCGCCGTCTTTACGTGTGCCAGAGTCTTGTCCTCAACTTGTCTCAGATTTTGAGGTCAAGTACAATGCTATACGGGTATCTCCAGCGAAAGGCAAGGGAAAAGATCCCTTCATCTTCTTCTTGCATGTTCCCAGAACTGCGGGGAAGACTTATGGAACGTGCTTTATCAATGCTGGAATGAAACCCTCTGAACGGTGCCTTCCTGGCTATGACACAAGAGAGAGATACAGACAGAGTCTTGATGGTTGCAGGTTCTATGTGAGCCATGATGACCTTAGTTTTATTGATGTACGTGTGATGTGATGTGTGTTGATCGTGGAGACATGGTGAGTGAATGCCCTGCTATTGAGTGTATGACATTGTGTGCTTGCTGTGTGCAGGAAATTCCGGACAAGGACAATGTGCTGGTGGTAACTCAGCTCAGAGACCCAGTTCAAAGAGTACTCAGCTCGTATGAATTCACTGTTCAGTCTGCAGGAGGTTTCTTGGGTGGGCTGGATGCAAGGATGGACAGCATGCCTGAGATTAAAACATACGATGTCTGGCCCTGGAAGCATCTTGTCTATCCTGCTGCCAAGAGCATTACCGAACGATTGAAAAATCCATCTAAACTATTCTCTGGTTTTAAGGATGACAAATCAGGAAATACTGAGGAGACAAAAAAGTCCACAGAGAGCGGCCAAAAAGGCAACTCAGTAAATCCATATGATAATGAGATAATACCGCCCCTTAAGGAGTGGATTGAGACTCCAGAAGTGATTGAACTGATTCATAATGGACATGTTCTCCAAATTCTTGGTATTTCAAATACATCATCTTGGGCTGAGGCTGGGGCATTGAGGGAATGCTTCATCCGCGATGAAGATTCCAGAAGCAAGCTATTTGATCTTGCAGTAAAGAAATTGAAGGAGATTCCTCATGCTGGGATATCTTCTCGGTTGAATGATGCTGTATCATCCTTGGGGGCAAGTCTTGGAAAGAAGATGGAGGACACAGTATACAGGTCGGTTGCAATGAAGTGGTTCTTTTTTGATGACAGGGACAACATTCCTGACTTTAACACGAGGATCACGTATAATTCTACAATAGAAGGTGACCAACACAAAACAGTATCTCTGAGAGAAGCACGATGGAGGTTAAATAAGATTACTAAAGAGGAGGGCAAGGCATCTCACCAGCTGGAGGAGAACACAAAGCTCCTCGAAGATCTTCTGGAGGAACAAAAGACCTGGCTCGCAGAGCAGGGTGCTAGTTCAGGTCAGAACCGGAATGATCTACTACGTAAAAGTCCATTTCTGCAAAGAATCGAAACCGCCAGAGGATTGGTCGATCTCCTGACAAACAATCAAAAGGCCATGCAGACGGATATGGAAACTTTGAAAAACATTGATATTGTCAAGGGCAAGCCTTTTGGTCCCAACACCAAGGCATTCTTGGCTTGGATGGATGAAGATGCCATATTCTCAGATAGGAATCTAGGTTCTAATTTTGGCGAGTGTTCATCAGAGAGTAAATCCAGCGAGAGTGAAAAATCATTGGAAGCTTTTCGCAAACTGAGAACTGAAGATGGTGAGAGTTTCCAGTTTGACTATGAATCTCGCAAACAGATTGATGACAGTATTATTGAGAGAATTAAAGAACTCAATCAGATGGACATGAAAATCATGGAGATTGGATCAAAAGTATTTGATGAAACACTTGATAAGCAACGCAGCCTTGGATTGCTGCAACGGGTACCAAGGCCAGAAGGCAAATCCTCCAGCAAATCATCGCCAAGTCAGGAGACTAGTGAAGATGATTTGCATGATCCCACCGAACTCTAGGTAAGGCGTTTCAAGGTTATGTGCAAATTATTTGTTGTAGTCAATGATTTATCCCATGAGTGTTGTAAATGGTACAATTGCACGTCCCTTCATATCTCTGTGGCTGTTTGGGCGGAAACAGAACCTTTTTGAGCCAGAGTATATCACGGTTATCATCACAACAACCATTGATACACGAATACTACCAGTCCTACAGATGATTACTGCATCAGACTAGACCATCCAGTCGACCACCAAACTTGCAAGTGCATATGAAGTACGTGCTGATTGGACATTTGAAAATCTCGAGACATTCATCGATGCGTTTGTTACAATTTGAGGTGCTTAAAATTTACTTTTAGCATTCATAAATCAGTTTTTGTATGTTTGCTCGATCTTTGGTGTCATATCGAGCACGCAAGACTCTTGGGTTGTCCCGTCTTTTGATTTCTTCACAACTTTTCCGCTGTCAAGCGGGGACAGGGATTACTTACCAGTCTGATTACTATAATTGTCAGTTTTCAATGGTGTCAGGAAGAAAAGATGCATCAGGAGTGGTGGGTATGGCAAGAAAACGACAGGGCTCAGGCCAAACCAGGAGAAGTTTCCTCAATCCGGGTTTAGATCATCATTCCGCAAGAAAGCTTGCCCGAACCCTTGGTACAAAAAATGCCAAGAACGAGGTTGATGTGAAGCTTGAGGATGGTAGACATGATGCAGTGGAAGATATTGAAGCAGATGATACTGGAAGGCAGATGCTTTTGGAAGGGTATCTCCCCCTGATGCGCCCCTCCGACTCGACAGAAGGAGCCTATGTTCATGTTGATGAATACGAATTGACATTAGAGTTTACAATGAACATTGGGCAGTCGTTTCGGTGGCGCTCTATAGATCCAGGGCAAGACTCATGCTATGTTGGAGTATTGGGAAATACTGTCATTGCACTGAAGCATGAAATAGGGCCGTTGGGTGTATCGTATGTATGGTATAAAGTTTTAGGACCCGAGATATCAGCCAGCGTTAATATGCGGGATCAGCTCGAGGATTATTTCAACTTGAAGGAGGTTCATCTCGCTGCCTTGAGCAAAGACTGGGCTGCAGAGGATTCCTTATACAAAGCGATCGTCCAGGACATTCCTGGAGCACGGATGCTACGACAGGATCCAGTTGAATGTCTTTTTTCATTTATATGCAGTCAAAATAATCACATCTCCAGGATACATGGGATGGTCAATCGTTTAGCTCAAATGTATGGGAAGAAGGTTGATGTAGACCCAAATGCTCCAGAGATTATCCGGTATAAAGAGTTGTACGGTGATGATAGCTCGTTCTACACATTTCCTGATATCGAAGCACTCCAAAATGCCCGTGAAGATGATCTAAGGCAAGCAGGGTTTGGATATAGGGCAAAATTCATCGAGGGGACAGCGTCCATGCTCTATGATATGCCGGGAGGAGGAAAACAGTGGTTGATGCGACTACGCGATATGACATTTGATCAGTCTATTGAGGAGTTGTGCTTGCTACCAGGAGTCGGACCCAAAGTTGCTGCGTGCGTTGCATTGTTTTCACTTGATAAGCACAGCTCCATTCCAGTGGACACACATGTTTGGCAGTTCTCCCTAAGGCATTATACCCCACATTTGAAAGGAAAAACGAACAGCCCAAAGTATCACCCAGAGATTCAGGCAGCATTTATCAAACGATTTGGTGACTATGCAGGATGGGCTCACAACACTCTGTTCATCTCAGAACTCTCTAGCATTCAAAAGAAGCTCTTTGAACGACAGCAAATGAAGCAAGATTTGGAAAGTCACACTCCATTAAAGCATGAAAAAAGATAATTGAATTGTAAAGAATGGGCCAGCAACCCCTCAAAGTGCTCATGGTGGCTGAAAAGCCCAGTTTAGCCAAAAGCATCGCAGAACATCTGTCTTACGGCAAGGTACGGAATTCTTCGCGATCTTCCATCGATATCAGTCTCAATAAGACGGTAGTAAAATGCAGTTTCATAGCCAAAATAGGAATCTAGATGTCCATGTCTTTGATGGGCACTTTCTCGGGCAACCGGCCACATTCAAAATGACAAGCGTTATTGGTCATGTTCTCTCGATTGATTTCCCAAAAGAGTACCAAAGCTGGGAAAAGACAGATCCTGTTGTATTATTTGACGCGCCAACTGTCAAAAATGAAGCGAACCCAAAGGCAAGAGTGGCAAAACACCTTCAGACAGAGTCAAAAGGTATGGATGCGTTAGTTCTCTGGCTTGACTGCGATCGCGAAGGAGAGAATATCTGTTTCGAAGTGATTGAAAATACATCTCGATACCTATCCACCCCTGCTCCGGGTGTATTAAAGCGACAGAGGATATTCAGAGCAAAGTTTTCTGCACTGAGTGCACAAGAGATTCGAGGAGCAATGAAGAATCTCGGAGAGCCAAACAAGAATGAATCACTCGCAGTAGATGCAAGACAAGAATTGGATTTGAAGGTTGGTGTAGCGTTCACTCGATATCAAAGTAGGTTTTTCCAGAGTAAATATGGTAATCTAGACTCTAGTGTTATTTCATATGGTCCTTGCCAGACACCGACCTTGGGTTTTTGTGTGGAGCGACATCAGGCTATCCAAACATTTCAACCAGAAATGTTTTGGACGATACACGTGACCGTTGCACTTTCAGGGCAGCCGGTGAGTGTTGAATGGTCTAGAGGACGAATTTTTGATGAGAAGGTGTGTGGATATTTTAAAACCACATTGCTTGAGCACAATCACTTTAAAGTGGTCGATGTGGTAGAAAAGGAAGAAAGGAAATCTTCTCCACCTGGTTTGAATACCGTAGCATTATTGAAAGCAGCGTCTTCTTCTCTAGGCATGGGGCCAGCACATGCAATGCAGGTGGCTGAGCGCTTGTATACGAGTGGGTTCTTGTCCTACCCCAGAACAGAGTCATCCGCATACCCTCCCAACTTTAATTTCAAAGAAATTATAGTGGGTCAGGTGAGTAACCCCATCTGGGGAGAATATGCATCGGCTATCATGCAAGGTCCAATTAAGCCAAAGGGGGGCATAGACGCTGGGGACCACCCTCCCATCACTCCAGTACGAGGTGCCTCTGAGGAGATGCTTGGAGGAGACTCTTGGCGCCTATATGAGTTTGTATGTAGAAGTTTTCTAGGTTCGCTTTCAAAAGACGCAATTTCAAAGAGTACAAAAATCACCCTGAAAGCTGGCCAAGAAACATTTACTGTTAATGGATCATCTGTAGTCCATCCTGGGTTTACATCGATTATGCCATGGAAGGCTGTGCAGCCAAAAATACTGCCCCGTGTTAATAAAAATGACCTGGTTCCAGTCAAAGAAATCTCAATGGATACCGGGAAAACTGGGCCTCCAGATTATTTAACAGAATCTGAGTTGATTGGATTGATGGAAGAAAATGGGATTGGAACTGATGCATCCATCCCTGTTCACATCAATAATATTTGTGAAAGAGGGTATGTGTCGATAGAATCAGGCCGCAGAGTCGTTCCAACCGAATTAGGCATTACTTTGGTGAGAGGGTATCAAACAATAGATGCAGAACTCTGCAAACCTCAAGTACGGGCATATGTAGAAAAGCAGATCAATCTGATAGCAAAAGGAGCTTCAGAAAAAGATGCCGTGGTAGAGCACTGCTTGGATCAATTCAGGCAAAAGTTTTTGTTCTTTGTGAATCACATTGAGAAGATGGATTCATTATTTGAGGCATCATTTTCTCCACTATCATCTAGTGGCAAAGTTTTGAGCAAATGTGGCAAATGCAATCGTTATATGAAGCTTATACCGTCGAGACCGTCGAGGTTATACTGTGGCACATGTGAAGAAGTGTATGCCATGCCACAGGGGGGAAGCATCAAACTGTATAAAGAGTTGACATGCCCCCTTGATGATTTTCAGCTTGTCATGTTTTGCCTAAGCGGTATCGACGGAAAGAATACAATTATATGCCCCTACTGCTATAATAATCCGCCTTTTGAAGATGCTATCAAGACTGGAGACAAAGCCAACGGAGGAATGCCATGCGCAACATGTCATCATCCAACATGTCGGCATTCTCCTGCAAGGCAAGGTGTCACGTCCTGCCCCCAGTGCCAAGAAGGAACCTTGGTTCTCGACCCAATCAGTGCCCCAAATTGGAGAATTGATTGTCCACTTTGTGACTTGCTTATGTATCTGCCCAAATCCCTCCACAAGGCAAAGATAGTGCGTGATGAAACATGCAAGTCCTGTGAGTCCTCGTTGCTGCAACTGGACTGGAAAAAGGGATCATCAGAGGAAGAGAAATTACCATCCAAGGCATGTATTATTTGCGATGAATCAGTTTCTAGTCTGTGCCAGGTGAAGCATGCCAAGTCATTCGTCAAACGAAGGACAGGTGGTGGTAGAGGAAGAGGGAAACGTGGCAGGGGAAGAGGTAGGCAGAATAAGATTGATCCACTCTTAAGCTTCCATGCATTTTAACAGGATATATTATTACAATATACAAAATATATATGTATGTGAAATGTAAAGAAACCGAGTATAATAATATTATTAGTCTCTATACCAGTGTCTAGTCCACCTTTGGTCCCTGGGCAGGTGGAGGCGTCCACACCTGCTTCACGTGTGGGGCAGGTACATGATGGTGCACATAGCGTGGGGCCACCTGCGCCTTTGGTTCCTCCATGACCGTCTCCATGAAGAATTGTCGAATATGCTTTCGATACGACGCCATCGATCGCACACCGACGACAATCATACCGAAAACCGTAATGCTCAGCAATGTCAGCAATGCAAACTCCACATCAACTTCATGCCTAGTCTTCCAGGTATATTTGACAAATACTTGCTTTGGCCACACTGCAGGATCGTGAAGTTCTTCATACAATTTTTTCATATGACTTTGGCTATGATGGATACCCACGTGTCCTGAAACATGATGCGTCTTTTCATCATAATCCAACACTTTTGCATGAACCCCAGTCAAGGCTGTTCCCGTCTTTACCAATTCCACATGTATCAAGGGATTTTTCACGCGCTTATTACCCAGAATGTGTAGCCAAGGAGTCACAAATCTTCCATGATCAAATCCAAACTGCACACTGAAATGATCCAATTGAGAAGGACCTTCAATCACAATCATGGTATGCTTTTGCTTCCCAAATAAAGGGCACCGTTTTCCTTCCATTTGCTTCCAGTCCGATATCATTCCCTGCAGAGGACAACTTCTTTATCATGATAAAAAGGCACATGTATCCACCAGTACTGTAACAACGCACCTTTTCTGGCTGTTTTCGTATGGAAGACTCTACAAAATCATTCAGTTGAAAGTTGCCTTCAACTCCTAAAAGCCCAGTCCAAACAAGGACAAGAGCCACGACAATTTTGCCGACAAACATCTTCCTATAAGAATCTATGGTATTCAACTAAAACAAATCCCGACCGCCTCCAAGAGACGGAGAATGAGCTCTGTGTCCAAGACTTGTGGAGAGGTCGACTAGT
>PJEL010001224.1_pt1 | contig 26962 bp, 26 predicted proteins | sample 1853271 | NCBI WGS metagenome assembly PJEL01 (sample SAMN08108733, study PRJNA415343) | Invertebrate metagenome, whole genome shotgun sequencing project. | host: Globobulimina | place: Sweden: Gullmar Fjord | collected 2015-08
TTCCGCAACCATTTCCACATGAATCTCATCCACGTGAAGGCCGAAGATCGATTCCTCGCGGCGCTCGAAGGCGTGAGCGACCCAGAGGAGAAGCGGAAGATTATCGGAGAGACGTTCATCCGTGTTTTTGAAGAAGTCGCCAGCGAGATCCATGGTGCGGACCATCTGGTGCAAGGCACGCTGTATCCCGATGTCATCGAGTCGGGCACCAAGGATGCCGCGAAGATCAAGAGTCATCACAATGTTGGTGGCCTGCCAGATGACATCACGTTCGACCTTGTCGAACCACTCCGTGACCTGTTCAAGGATGAGGTCAGGGCAGTGGGTGAAGAGCTGGGCCTCCCCGAAGAGATCGTCTGGCGCCAGCCGTTCCCAGGACCAGGACTCGCGGTGAGGATCATCGGTGACATCACCAGAGAACGCCTCGACATTCTGAGGGCAGCCGATGCGATTGTTCTCGATGAGATCAGGAAGGCCGGCCTGTACAGGGAGATCTGGCAAACGTTTGGCGTATTGCCGGCCATCAAGACCGTGGGAGTCCAGGGAGACGGGCGGACATACGCATACCCGCTGATCGTTCGTGCCGTCACGTCTGACGACGCGATGACGGCAGACTGGGCCCGCCTCCCGTATGAAGTGCTCGCAAAGATATCGTCACGCGTGATCAACGAGGTCGAGGGCATCAATCGGGTCGCATACGACATCTCGTCAAAGCCTCCAGCCACCATCGAGTGGGAGTGACCCGCTAGGCGCCGCGCGAATCTGTGCAATAACTAGTCATAGTGCTCAAGACCCACTTCAAACCGTCCGATATGCGATAGGTGGACGCAACCTCCGACGTATTGGTGCATTGATGGATTGGCAGAACGACCCCGAGCTTGAGAAGCTTTTCAAGGAGGAACTTGACGAGCGATCAGCCAGTTTGGCTGACGGCGCGCAGGCGATGATGAGTGGCGAAGTCACATCAGAAATCGCTGGCCGCATGCTCCGTGAAGGACACACGATCAAGGGCACCGGTCGCGTAATGGGCTACGAAGCCATCGCCAGAGGCGGCGAAACGTGCGAAGTCGTGTGGCGATTCATCCAGCAGGGTGACCTCGAGCCTTCCTCGATGCTCGGTCGCACCCTCCTTCTTGTCGCCGAGTCGATTCCTCCAGCGCTCGGCGGCGACGACGCCGCAGTCTCCGAGGCGATCGATATGGTCAGAACAGTTGTCGTCGACCCGACGATGCTCCAAGCCATCCCTGAGGCACTTGTAACCGACGAACCAGTTTCTGCAGGGACGCCAACGCTTGACGCGGTTGCCGCAGCGGAGGACGAACCGTCTCCGGCACCAGTTGAGTTGGCACATGAACCGGCTGACGAAGCCGTTGCAGGGTCTGACTCTGACGACGGCGACGTTGATGGCGATGCAGTTGTCGTCGAGATTCATGCCGATGCGGACGCCGAAGATGACGACGACGAAGTCGCAGACACTGTCGAAGTTGAGACCTCGGACGAGGGGGCCGAATCTGAGGTCCCCGTCGACGAGGCCTCAACCGACGAGACAATCGTTGAGCCCGCCGAACAGGCAGAACCGGTTGCCGAGGCCGACGAGGCACCTTTGGTGTTCGAACCGGACAGCAACGGCAAGCTCGCGACCCCATCCATCACGTACGAATTCGCGGCCGATGCCGATGAGCCATCCACACCTGTGCCGGCCGTCGTCGAACAGACTGTGCCTGAGCCACCAGCTGATACGACTCCCCTTGACGAACCGCCCACGCTCACAGTCGTCGCGGACGCACGATCCGCGCTCGATCCTGAGTCGAATCAGGCATACGACCTTGGTGGTCTGGTGGGCGCCGTTGAGACGTGGGCGACTGAAGAGTCCGTTCCTGTGAACGCAGGTCGACTGTTCCGAATGATCAATGATGTAGCGACAGTCAGAATCGATCTTGACTCGGCCGTGAACCAAGCATCCCAAGTCCTTGCGGCTACGCCGAGGGGCGCAACGTCTGGTGCGACCGAAGGTCTCTTTGAGTCGCTCAAGGCGGTCCACAGGGCGTCCATTCAGCTTGAGTCCGCCGCCCTTGGTCTCACCGTTGTCCCGATCTCAAGCATCACATCCACACTTCCCCAACTCGTCAAGTACCTGTCCAAGAAGGTCGACCGAGATGTCGAACTCGTCGTCGAAGGCGAAGACACCCTCGTCGATCGCCAGCTGCTTGATCGTATCGGCGAGATTGTCAGACAATTGGTTGTCAACGCCGTCACCCACGGTCTTGAGCCACGTGATGCGAGGACAGCGTCTGGTAAAGCATCAAACGGGCGGGTTCGCGTCGTCGCGAGCCGGGATGATCAGCATCTTCAGATCGCGATCTCAGACGATGGCGCAGGAATCGATTGGACTGCGGTGCGCGACAAGGCGATCGAGAGCGATCTCGTCGGCGATGACCCATCGTCTGACGACCTCCGGTCGGCTCTTTTCTCAGACGGCTTCTCCACGAACCCGGACTCCTCGGAATTCACGGGCACAGGATCCGGACTCGGTCGTGTCACAGGCATCGTCGAAGAGGTCTTCGGGTCCATGACGCTCGACTCGGAACGCGGCCGCGGGACAAGTTTCGTCATCACGATGCCTGCTCACCGAGCGCTCCAGAACGCCCAGATGTTTACCGCTGGTGATCGTATCTGGGGAATCCCTGGCTCATCTGTCGTCGATGTCGTAGCGATCCCGAACCTCTCGATTTCAGTAACCGAAAAGGGATCGACGATCGGAATCAAGGGCGAGAGCGTTCCGTATGCCTCCTTCGCATCCGTAGCGGGACTTGAGGTCGAGGGTCTTCCGTCCCAGGTGATGGTGATTCAGAGTCCGACGGGCCTGATAGCGCTCGCCGTTGACGACGTCCTCGGCACGCATGAAGTTGCAACCAAGGATCTCGGACCGCTCCTCAGCGGATCGTCTGTTGTCAGTGGGGTTGCACTCCTCGGTGGCGACGAGTCTGTGATGCTTGTCGACGCAGGGCGGATTGCCGAACGGTTGCGTTCAGCCGAAACGACATCCGACGGACCGGTCCACAGGGTCCTTGTTGTCGACGACAGCCAGGGTGTACGCCAGGTCGTTTCTGGAGTTCTTGCTTCGCACGGTTTCTCAACGGTTGCTGCAGGGAGCGTGTCTGATGCGCTCGCTGCTCTTTCCAACAACACCATCGATGCGTTGATCGTTGACTTCTCCATGCCGCGAGCAGATGGCGTGGCGCTCGTCCACATGGTTCGGCAGCGTTACGGCGATATTCCGATTGTCATGCTGTCAGGCGTCGCTTCGGAGGAGGACAGGTCACGTGCAGAACGTGCCGGTGTTGACGCCTTCTTCGACAAGGCGGACTTCGCAAAGGGAGCACTCGTCGAGACGCTCCGCGGACTCATCGAGACGGGCAAGACCAACGGAGACGTCCGGTCAGAGGATTCTGTCGCAAGCTGAGCCCTGGGTTCTTTGGTCCTTGATCTTGCTACGTTTTCGAGATGCCCGAGTCCCAGCTTCTTGTTGATCTGAATCCGACCCAGCGTGAGGCTGTGGCGGCCACTGAGGGCCCCGTTCTGGTGGTTGCAGGTGCCGGGTCTGGGAAGACTCGGGTGCTCACGTACCGCATCGCACACCTCGTGCGAGACCTCGGTGTGTCTCCCTATGAGATCCTGGCGATCACGTTCACGAACAAGGCCGCTGGCGAGATGAAGGAGCGCGTCGAAAAGCTCATCGGACGCGTGGCTAACAACATGTGGGTGTCCACATTCCACTCAGCGTGCGTACGCATCCTCCGTCAGGAGGTCCACCGCCTCGGATATCGCAGTTCGTTCTCGATCTACGACGACGCAGACTCGGTCCGCCTCATCACGATGGTGATCAAAGACCTTGATCTCGACCCGAAGCGCTTTCCCCCTCGGCAGATGAAGGGGGCCATCTCGAAGGCGAAAAACGAACTTGTCGACTACGAGTCCTATGCATCGCAAGACTCTGGCTTCTACCACGAGAAGGTCTCAGACATCTACAGGCTGTACCAGCAGCGGTTGGTTGAGGCTTCGGCCGTCGACTTCGATGACATTCTCACACTCACCGTGGAGATCCTCCAGGCATTCCCCGAAGTCCTTGAGCGATGGCAGAACCGCTTCCGCTACGTCCTCGTCGACGAATACCAGGACACGAACCGCGCCCAGTACATGCTCGTGAAGATGCTCGCTGCCAAACACAGGAACGTGTGCGTGGTCGGCGACTCCGATCAGTCGATATACGCCTTTCGCGGCGCGGACATGCGAAACATCATGGAGTTCGAGAAGGACTATCCCGATACGCGCGTCGTTCTCCTTGAGCAGAACTACCGCTCAACCCAGACGATCCTTGATGCCGCGAACGCTGTGATCACCAACAACGCCAGTCGAAGGCCGAAGCGCCTGTGGACCGATGAAGGTGCTGGCGAGAGCATCGTTGTCTTTGAGGCCGAGGATGAACACGAGGAGGCCGCGTACATCGCCGAGGAGATCGCCAGGCTCCGTGACATCGGTCTGGGACTCGACGATATTGCTGTGTTCTACAGGACAAACGCACAGTCCAGAGTGATCGAAGAGCTGTTCGTTCGATTCGGAGTCACCTACCAGGTCGTCGGCGGACTGAAGTACTACGACCGCAGAGAGGTCAAGGATGCCCTCGCGTATCTGCGCGCTGTGGTGAACCCAGATGATCAAGTCGCCTTGAAGCGGGTCATCAATACGCCGAGGCGCTCCATTGGAGACACGTCCGTGGCCCATGTCGATCGATTCGCTGAGTCCGCCGGAGTGACATTCATGGAAGCGCTGCGCAGAGCGAGCGAGATCGTCGCGCTCACGGCGCGAGCGCAAAACGCCATTGGTGAGTTCGTGGCCGTGATGGACGTGCTCGCCGAGAAGGCAACCGCAGGTCCCGAGGCTGCCCTTGAATCTGTCCTCAACGACACGGGCTATCTGGACATGGTGCGCTCGGAGAAGACAATCGAAGCAATGGGGCGAGAGGACAACCTCAAGGAACTCCTCAGTGCTGGCGCCGAGTTTGAGGAGACGGGTCCTGCATCCATGGGACCGGATGAGTGGAACCAGCTCGATGGGGTTGGCAAGCTCCAGATGTTCCTCGAGTCCATCAGCCTCGTCGCGGACCTTGACAGCGTGCAGGACACGGAAGCGGCGACCCTCATGACGCTGCACAACGCCAAGGGTCTTGAGTACCGCGTCGTGTTCGTCACCGGACTCGAAGATGGTGTGTTCCCACACATGAGGTCCCTCGGTGATCCGAAGGAACTCGAGGAGGAGCGGAGGCTCTGTTACGTCGGTCTCACGAGGGCCGAGGAACGTTTGTATCTCACCAGGGCGTGGAGCCGAAACATGTGGGGGAGCAACAACTACAACGGTCCAAGCCGATTTCTGTCCGAGATTCCTGAGAATCTCACCACGAAGGCCAAGCGAATCCGGAGGTCTGCAACGCTCGAGGCCCGGACGCCCACCGATACCGTGTCCGACGCCGATGTTGCCATTGGTGACCGTGTTGTTCACACACACTGGGGCGAGGGTGCCGTCAAGGAGATCGTTGGCGCAGGCGACAGGGCCGAAGCGGTCGTGATCTTTGATGAGCACGGCTCGAAGCGGCTGTTGCTCGCCTGGGCGCCCCTCCAGAAAGCCACCTGACAGACCGGCAATGGCAACCCTGGGTTGCCATTGCCGTATATGGCAATAGGAGCCCAGAGAAGCGGCGGAGGCTAGGTCATCGCCTTCAATCGCTGGTCAGTGGTGAACGACTTCGAAGCCATGACGACGGCCACAACCGTTGATGAGACTGCAACGGACCCGAGTACCAGGTACATCACGATCAGCTGAAGTACAACTGCATCTATCGGGTCGACTCCGGCGAGTAGGAGCCCAGTCATGGCCCCAGGGAGGGCCACAAGACCGACGACTTTCGTCCGCTCGACCTGTGGAAGGACCGAAACGCGTGCGGCCTCCCTGACGACGAACTTTGCCGCTTGCCGTGAGGTGAACCCGAGAGCGAGCAGCCCTTCCACTTGGATTCGTTCCTTCGACATCTGCGTGCCGACGAGGTCTGCTGCGACAATTGTGGCCGGCATCGTGTTCCCGATCGTGATGCCGGCTATCACGATCAGTTGGATCGGTTCAGCCGGCAGCACACCAAAGCCGAACACGACGAGCAGAGAGATCGCTGTCGTTCCCCCGATTGCAAGAACCGCGGCTGGCACGATCTCCGTCGATCCGGACCGCTTGGCAACGACGTAGCCGGCAATGGCGACCATGGCGAGGATCCAGAGTGGGGCGAGGATGCGCTCCCATTGAGATCCGAGGAGGACCGACAGAAGCAGGCCGACGGCCGTCAGTTGTACCGCAGCCCGAAACGACGCCCAGATGATCGACTTCTCGATGCCGAGTCGGAGATACATCGACACAGCAACGGCGACCGCGACGAGCGTCAGCGAGGCACCAATGACGACGATCAGGTTCACCTCAAGCACGCACGTCATGCTAGGTCTCCCGGCGGAGGGCTCAGCGACACGTGCAGCGCAACGCCTACCATTCCGCACGATGCCGACTCGGATACTCATCGCAAAACCCGGTCTCGACGGGCATGACCGTGGCGCCAAAGTTGTCGCCAGGGCGCTCAGGGACGCCGGCTGCGAGGTTATCTACACCGGTCTGCATCAAACACCAGCCCAGATCGCTTCGATCGCAGTGCAAGAGGATGTCGATGGCGTGGGACTTTCAGCCCTCTCTGGTGCCCATCTCACGCTGTTCCCCAGCGTTGTCGAGGAATTGAAGGCCCTGGGAGCGGAGGACATCGTTGTCTTCGGCGGAGGGGTCATCCCCGATGCCGATGTCGAGAAGCTCACAGCGGCTGGCATCGTACGAGTCTTCGGTCCTGGTACATCGCTTGAGGCGATACAGGCCTGGGTTGACGAACAGTTTTCGGATTAACTCAATCACCTGTCAGGAGGACATGTGAAGATCCACGAGTACCAAGCCAAAGCCCTCATGAAGGAGCAGGGAATCCCCGTTCCAGAGGGTGTTGTGGCCTCGACCGTTGATGAAGCGGTTGCAGCGGTCAGACCGCTGATCGAGTCGACGGGCAATTCGGTTGTCGTAGTCAAGTCACAGATTCACGCTGGCGGACGCGGCAAGGGACGTTTCAAGGAGCATCCTGACCTCGGCGGCGTCGCGGTGGTTCTCGAAGGCATCCAGGGCGGCATCGAGGGTGCCGAGTCCCGCGTCAGGGAACTCGCTACGCAGATGATCGGGTCGACGCTTGTCACCATCCAAACGGGAGAAGAGGGCAAGGTCGTAAACCGGCTCTACATCGAGCAAGGCATCAACATCGCTACCGAGCTCTACCTCTCTGTCCTGCTGGATCGCTCAACAAGTCGCAACATCGTGATGGCATCCACCGAGGGTGGAACCGAGATCGAGGTTGTTGCAGAGGAGACGCCAGAGAAGATCATCAAGGAGGAGATCGACCCGGGTTTCGGTCTTACCGATTTTCAGGCGAAGCGGATCGCATATGGCCTCGGATTTGAGGGAGATGCGTTCAGGAACGGCGTCACGTTCCTGAAGAACCTCACTGCCTTCGCTGTTGACATGGACACGGATCTTGTGGAGATCAACCCACTCGTTGTCACCACCGATGGGACGGTCATGGCGCTCGACGGCAAGATGGCGTTCGAAGCGAATGCGCTCTATCGCCACCCTGATGTCCTCGAACTGCGCGATGCAACAGAGGAGGATGCGGCCGAACTCGAAGCCAAGGAGTACGGCCTGTCCTTCATCAGCCTTGACGGATCGATCGGATGCATGGTCAACGGCGCAGGCCTTGCCATGGCCACGATGGACATCATCAAGTACGTTGGAGGGGAGCCCGCGAACTTCCTCGACGTCGGTGGGGGCGCAGAGAAGGACCAGATCGTCGCCGCATTCAAACTCATCACCGAGGATCCGAATGTGAAGGGGATCTTCGTCAATATCTTCGGCGGCATCATGCGATGCGACGTGATTGCTAACGGTGTGGTTGCCGCCGTCGAAGAAGTTGGCCTCGACGTGCCCCTCGTTGTCCGGCTCGAAGGCACGAATGTCGAAATCGGCAAGCAGATCATCGATGAGTCCGAACTCAACGTGGTGAGTGCGACCGACATGAGAGACGGAGCTGTCAAGATTGTGGAGCTGACCAAATGAGCGTGCTCGTCAACAAAGACACGAAGGTCCTCGTCCAGGGGATGGGGAAGACGGGTTCGTTCCACACGGACAAGGCGATTGCGTATGGCACCAACGTCGTCGGCGCAGTTCACCCTTCCAAGGCAGGTCAGATTGCTCACTTCGATGGCGACACTGACCACTCAGGCGTCCAGGGTCGAGCGGATAGGTACTCGGTCGACGTACCAATCTTCCGCACCGTCAGAGAAGCTGTCGACGCCACGGGCGCAAACGCGACCGTCGTTTATGTGCCCCCGCCGTTTGCGGCGGACGCCATTATGGAGGCTGCCGAGGCTGGCGTGCCACTGATCATCACGATCACCGAAGGCATTCCCGTGGCTGACATGGTCCTTGCGAAGCGGTATCTCGAGGGCAAGGACGTCAGGCTCGTTGGCCCGAACTGCCCAGGGGTGATCACGCCTGAGGAGTGCAAGATCGGCATCATGCCTGGCTACATACACACACCAGGGAAGATCGGCGTCGTGTCGCGCTCAGGCACACTCACTTATGAGGCGGTCCACCAGCTGACGCTCAACGGCCTCGGCCAGACCACTGCCATCGGCATCGGGGGTGACCCGGTCAACGGGACGAACTTCGTTGATGCGTTCACAGCGTTTAACGCCGACCCGGCGACGGAGGGCGTCATCATGATCGGCGAGATCGGCGGAACCGCTGAAGAGGACGCCGCCGAGTGGATCAAGGAGAACATGACCAAACCTGTTGCGGCGTTCATCGCCGGTACGTCTGCCCCAGCAGGGAAACGCATGGGTCATGCCGGAGCGATCATCTCCGGTGGCAAGGGAACCGCCGCGGCGAAGATCGAAGCCCTCGAAAGTGCTGGCGTCGTGATGGCGCCAACACCAACCGATATGGGCTCTGCAATGCTCGAGGCCCTCGCCAAATAGGTCTCGGCTCGAACTGAGGGTCAGAACCTACCGAAAATGTTGCTGCGAACCCAGGGTTCGCAACTTGTGGTGGGGTATAGGGTGGAAGCATGTACGCAGAGGCCTATCGACGCGGACAGGGTCGTGTCGTCGAGTTCATGGACGGGCGCGACGTGGCTATCACCGTTCCAGCCACGCCCGAGTGGACGGCGCTTGATGTGCTGCGTCACGTCACGGGCGTTTCGTTCGACATCGTGCATCGCAACTTCAACGACTTCGCAACTGACGAGTGGACAGCTGAGCACCTGATCCTGCGAAGCCAAATGACGGTGGACGAAGTGATTGCGGAGTGGAACAGCATCATTGAGCCCGCAGCGTTGATCCTGGACCGGGTGGAGAGTCTCGACCTACCAGCCACGATCCAATCCGCTATCGGCACGCTGCCGCCCAAGGCGATACCCGCAATGGCAATCGGCGATCTGCTCCACCACGAATTCGACTTGAGGAACGCTTACGGCGACACAGAGGGGCGCGACAGGCTCGATGTGCAGTTCTCGGCAGCGGGACACGTCAAGTCGATGCGTGGCAACTTCAATTCCAACGACCTTCCAACCATCCGTGTCGAGGCGAGCGATTCAGGCATGGGCTGGGACATAGGACGTGGCGAGCCTGTCGCAACGCTGACGTCTTCCTCGTTCGAGTTGATGCGAGCGATTGGGGGAAGGCGCACGCGCAGCGAGATGGCGGCAATGGGGTGGGACGGTGATGCAGAACCATTCCTCGACTACATGACTCCGCGTCACTTGCACATACGGGATACGTCGCTGCGCGAGTAACGGTCACCGCTGGAGGCACACCGCGTGCCTCTCCTACAATTCGACGCGATGACCGACTCCCCGCTTCCAATCGCCATCCTGATCTCTGGCAGCGGGAGCAACCTCCAGGCCCTCATCGATGCGTCACTGCGTGGGGAACTCGACTGTGACATAACTGTCGTCATCTCGGATCGACATGGCATTCACGGGCTAGACCGTGCAAAGGCTGCGGGGATCTCGACGGCCGTAGTGGCATGGAGCGACCACGACTCCCGTTCAGCATTCACAGAGGCGATTTGCCGCACGGCCGACGATCACGGAGCCAAAGCCATGGTGCTCGCCGGGTTCATGCGCATCCTTGCGCCGGTCGCAATCGACCGGTTCCCCAACGCGATCATCAACGTGCATCCGGCGCTTCTGCCAGCATTCCCTGGCGCACATGCGGTTGATCTTGCCCTTGCGTACGGAGCGACACTCACCGGCGTGACCGTGCACTTCGTTGACGAACAGGTTGACCACGGGCCGATCATCGCTCAGGAATCGCTCCCCGTGTTCGTCGATGACGATGCGGATTCGCTTCATGCGCGAATCCAGAAGGTCGAGCACCGATTGCTGCCGGAAGTTGTCGCGGCTTTTGGAAGGGGCGACCTAGTTGTTGAGGGCAGACACGTGCGTTGGCGCCAGAACCCGTTGAAGGACACAGATTCATGACCCAGAAGGCAATTGGCCAGTTCGCAATCGGCAAAGCACTCATCTCGGTCTCCGACAAGAGAGGACTCACACCGTTCGCGGTGTCCCTCGTTGACAGTGGTGTGCAGATCGTGTCGTCCGGTGGCACAGCGCAGCATCTCCACGACGCCGGAATCCCCGTCACCCACGTTGAAGATGTCACCGGTGCTCCCGAGATGTTGGGTGGCAGGGTCAAGACGCTCCACCCTCGAATCCACGGCGGGATCCTCGCGGATCTCGGCGAGGAGTCACACCGCCACGACCTCCTTGATCTCGGGATCGACACGTTCCAGCTCGTTGTTTCGAACCTGTACCCCTTCGAGGAGACGGTGGCGGGCGGAACCGATCACGCCACAGCGATCGAGAACATCGACATCGGAGGCCCGACACTCATCCGTGCCGCAGCGAAGAACCACAAGTGGGTAGCCGTCGTGGTATCGCCTGACCGCTACCCCGACATTGTCGAGGCCATCGAATCAGGTGGCACGACCGCCGAGCTGCGCGCTGACCTTGCCAGAGAGGCATTCTTCCGCACGGCGCAATATGACGCTGCGATCGTCAACTGGTTCCACTCCCACGATGGTCAGGACAAACTCGTTCTTCCTCTCGAGTCGAGAGCATCGTTGCGATACGGGGAGAACCCGCACCAGCCGGCAGCGCTGTACGCAATGGCTGAGTCGGGCGGATGGTGGGCGAGGGCTGACCAGCTCCAAGGCAAGGAGATGTCGTTCAACAACTACGCCGATGCCGACGCGGCATGGCGGCTCGTGGCCGACCTTCCTGACACTTCAGTCGCGGTACTCAAGCATATGAACGCCTGTGGCGCTGCCCACGGCGAAACGATGGAGGACGCATTCACGAAGGCGTGGGCATGCGACCCAATCTCAGCGTTCGGTGGTGTGATCGCATGTAACGCTGAGCTCGACGGGAACACAGCAAAGGCGATCTCGCAGTACTTCGTCGAGATCATCATTGCTCCGTCGATTACCGACGAGGCAAAGGCCGTACTCGCACAGAAGAAGAACCTCAGGGTGATCATCGCTCCCGAGCCATCGGACTTCGACCTTGACGTGCGCACCATCGACGACGGATTCCTCGTACAGGTACGAGACAACGTCACGACAGGTACCGATAGCTGGGAATCCAAGACGAGAGAGCCAACAGAGCAGGAACGCAAGGACCTCGAGATGGCGTGGGTGGTTGCGGCTCACACGAAATCGAATGCCGTCGTGCTTGTCAAAGATGGCGCCGCAATCGGTGTCGGAGCAGGAGACCAATCACGTGTTGGCGCGGCTGAGTGGGCGCTGGCCAAGGCAGGAGAAAGGGTCAACGGCGCGGTGTGCGCCTCTGATGCATTCTTCCCGTTCCGCGACGGACCCGATGCACTTGCGGAAGCAGGCGTCACGGCAATCATCGAGCCAGGCGGATCGATGCGCGACGACGAAGTCATCGAATCTGCGTCCGACAACGATGTAGCGTTGGTGTTCACCAATGAGAGGCATTTCAAACATTGAGCGCACAGATCATCTCAGGCAAGGAAGTGGCAGCAGCCGTCAAGGAGCGGGTGCGAGCGGACGTAGCTGAACTTGCAGCCGAAGGCCGCACGGTTGGCCTTGCGACGTTGCTTGTGGGCGATGACCCTGCAAGTCATGTGTACGTCGGCTACAAGCACAAGGACGCTGAGGCCGTTGGCATCGAGTCGATTGACATCAAGCTCCCGGACACTGCCACGCAGGCAGAGGTGCTCGCCGCCATCGACGATTTGAACGCACGAGATGATGTGACCGGCATGATCGTGCAGCTGCCGCTCCCAGACGGTCTCGATGACGAGGCAGCGGTCGAACACGTCCTTCCCACCAAGGACGCCGATGGCCTTCATCCGTTCAACCTCGGCAGATTGCTCCTGGGCCAACCCGGACCGCTTCCTGCCACGCCTTCGGGGATCATGACGATGCTCGACTACTACGGCATCGAGACCGCAGGCAGAATCGCTGTTGTTGTCGGGCGTTCGTTCCTCGTCGGCCGTCCAATGGCACTCATGCTTGGTACGAAAGGGCGCGATGCCACCGTCATCCAGGCGCATTCGCGCACGCCTGATCTGCCGGGAGTGTGCCGGCAGGCAGACATCCTCATCACGGCCGTCGGGAGGCCAGGCATGTTCACCGAGGGGTACGTCAAGCCGGGCGCCGTTGTCATCGATGTCGGCACCAACCGAACGGACGATGGCCTCGTGGGCGACGTAGCATTCAACGAGGTTTCCGAGGTGGCATCAGCCATCTCCCCCGTGCCTGGGGGAGTGGGGCCCATGACGAGAGCATCTCTCCTCACCAACACGGTGCGGCTCGCGTCAACCGGCTGACACTCAAGGCACAACCGAACATACGCAACCACGGAGAAGCTGATGGCCGATGCAATCACAAGGACCGAAGCCGGTCTCAACGTACCCGCGAATCCGATCATTCCTTTCATCGAAGGCGATGGCATCGGCCCAGACATCTGGGCAGCCGCGCAGAACGTCTTCGACACGGCCGTTGAGAAGGCATACGACGGTGAGCGCAAGATCGAATGGATTGAGGTGCTCGCCGGAGAGAAGGCATTCAACGAGACGGGCGAGTGGCTCCCCGAGGTGACCGTCGACAAGTTCCGTGAGTACCTCGTCGGCATCAAGGGCCCGCTCACAACTCCTGTCGGTGGCGGAATCAGAAGTCTCAATGTTGCTCTGCGTCAGATCTTGGACCTCTACGTTTGCCTCCGACCCGTTCGTTGGTACAGCGGAGTTCCTTCCCCCGTGAGGAACCCTGCCGACATCGACATGGTGATCTTCCGTGAGAACACAGAGGATGTCTACGCGGGCAAGGAACTCGAGGCAGGAACCGACGGTGCTGCGAAGCTCCTCGAATTCCTCGACGAGGAATTCGGATGGGACATTCGCAGTGATTCTGGTTTGGGCATCAAGCCGATCTCAGAGACCGGTTCCAAACGCCTCATCAGGGCCGCCATCGAGTACGCACTCGTGAACGGACGTCGGTCCGTGACCCTTGTTCACAAGGGCAACATCATGAAGTACACAGAGGGTGCCTTCCGCGAGTGGGGATACGAGCTCGTCAAGGAAGAGTTCTCTGATGTTGCAGTGAGCTGGGAGGACTGCAACGGCGACCCGGGCGACAAGCTGCTCGTCCAGGACGTCATCGCTGACGCATTTCTCCAGCAGATCCTGACCCGACCAGCCGAATACGATGTGATTGCCACGATGAACCTCAACGGTGATTACATGTCCGATGCCCTCGCAGCACAGGTTGGTGGGATCGGTATCGCTCCCGGCGGCAACATCAGCTATGAGAACGGGTACGCCATCTTCGAGGCCACGCACGGAACAGCGCCGAAGTACACCGGCATGGACAAGGTCAACCCCGGTTCCGTCATCCTGTCAGGCGAAATGATGTTCCGATACCTCGGATGGGACGAGGCTGCTGATCTGATCGTCACGGGAATGGAGGCGGCGATCGGCGACAAGATCGTCACCTACGATTTCGCACGCCTCATGGACGATGCGACAGAGGTCTCGTGTTCTGCATTCGGTCAGGCAGTCTGCGACAGGATGTGACCTGATCTCGGCTGATACCGAGGGGCCCTATCCTTGGGGAGAACTCACAAAGGAGCTTTCATGAGCAAGGTAACCGTCGTTGGTGCAGGCAAGTACGGCTCCACCACCGTCCAACGAATCGCAGAGTGGGACATCGTCGATGAGGTCGTCATGACCGACATCGTCGATGGGCTTCCCCAGGGTCTCGCACTCGACATGAACCAGTCCAGACCGGTCATCGGGTATCGCACAAAGGTCGTTGGCACGAACGACTACGCCGACACTGCGAACTCAGATGTTGTCGTGATCACGGCAGGCCTTCCCCGCAAGCCGGGGATGAGCCGAATGGATCTGCTCGGTGTCAATGCTGGCATCGTCAAGGCTGTGACCGAGGAGATCGTCAAGCATTCACCGAACGCGGTGATCATCGTCGTGACGAATCCGCTCGACCAGATGACAACGCTCGCCGCCGAGGTATCCGGATTCCCGAAGAACCGTGTCCTTGGCCAGGCAGGCATGCTTGACAGCGCGCGGTTCTCCCACTTCATCTCAGAGGCCGCTGGCGTCGACATCCTTGATGTGCAGGCCGTGACTCTTGGGTCGCATGGCCCGACCATGGTGCCGGTTCCTTCGTTGTGCAAGGTCGGAGATACACCGCTGGCTGAAGCGCTCGACGCAGACACTGTCGACGAGTTGGTCGACCGCACCCGCAAGGGTGGGGCGGAAATCGTCGCGTATCTCAAGACTGGATCTGCCTACTACGCACCGTCGGCCGCTGCGGCGTCGATGGTTAGGGCGATCATCGAGGACAGTGACGAGCTCATGCCGGTATGCGCATGGATGGAAGGCCAGTACGGCATCAGCGATGTGTACCTCGGTGTGCTCGCGAAGCTTGGGAAGAACGGCGTCAATGAGGTTGCAGAGGTTGAACTCACCGACTCAGAGAAGACCGCACTTGGCGAGGCTGCGGTCGCCGTTGCCGAGAAGGTGGCTGATCTCGAGGAACTGACGCTGTAGAAGCGCCGGCACATCGGACAACGTAAGAGAGGCCACGGCATCACGCCGTGGCCTCTCTTCAATGAGATATGTCTGGAGCGCTAGCTCGCTGCTGCACCTTCATGCTCGCGGGCGTAAGCTTCGGCCGCTTCCTGGATCTCTCGTGAGGACTCATCCGCTGCCTCACGTTGCTTCTTCGCTCGGGCGATCGCGGCGACGATGTCCCTCCGCTTGGCCCACAGTCCTACAGCGCCAATGAAGATGATGAAGGTACCAAGCCCCGCTATCCACCACCCGGAAGCGGCTTGCGTGTCCTTGTATTGGGCAGCAACTCCGAACAGTCCACCACCCTGGTCCGTCTCCATCTGGATCTCGATGAATGACTGCCTGATGGCACCGGCAGAGAACCACACAACGCCTCCGCCCAACAGGGAGGCGACGATCATCATGCGGTTGGCACCCATGTCCACCGGTTTGATGGCAAGAGACATCACACCGACCGAGAGCATCAGGACGAAGACGAAGAGCCATGTCGCAACCGTGACGCTGGTGCCCGAAACGGTCGCGGTGAGGAGGAGGAAGAACAGGACAAACAACGGGATGAATGTCAGGAATGATCTCCGAAACCACTTGATACTGTCACCCTTCAGACTCCGGAGCGACAGCGATATCGCAGCAGCCAGCATGAATGAGAGGGAGATGATGTAGAGCGTGCTGAACGTCACGGTGATGGAGTCCTTGGCGAAGAACGCAGCGAACGCCGTTGCACCGAGGACGATGTATCCGACGATCAATGCTGAGTATCTGGGCTGCATCGAGCGTTCCATTGACGTGAAGAGCCCGCCGATCAGAAGAAGGATCGCGGCCGCCACGATGATCCAGCCATGGATCGTCTCATATCCGCGTATCGACCATGGCTGAACGAGGTAGGTGTAGTCGGCGCTGTTTCGCGCGTACTCCCAGGTGATCGATCCCATCATGATCGCCGGTCCAACAGCGAGAGCGATCTTCGTCCAGTTCTTCTTCAAGGGAGTGCCTCCGAGTCCGGAGGCTACTCTACCCAATTCGCGTTCGTGCGGCAGTCCGGAAAACCCTATTGTTGCTGCAGGAACCGGTGCTGGGTATAGTTACAACCGTGTTATTCGATCCACGAACGTCGTGGACAAGAGGAGGTTTCTCAATGAACAAGGGCGAACTGATCGAGGCTGTGGCTCGCAACACAGGCGAGTCCAAAGCAACGGCCGAGAGAATGGTCAACGAAACGCTCGACGTCATCGTCGGCGCAGTCGTGTCCACCGGCAAGGTTCAGATCACAGGCTTCGGTACGTTTGAGGCACGCGACCGCGCGGCTCGGGTTGCCCGGAACCCACAAACTGGCGCGCCGATCAACGTTGCGGCAACACGCGTCCCAGCGTTCAAGGCTGGCAAGTCCTTCAAGGATGCTGTCAAACCCGGCTGATCTTGGTCACCATCTAACACGGAAAGGGCGCCCATTCGGGCGCCCTTTCTCGTTGCCTTGGCTTGTCGCCTTGGCCTAGTACTCGATATCCAAACCGGAGAGTACGCGTGCGTACTCGTTGAGGACACCCTGGTGCATCATGATCTTTGCCATGTTGCCGCCAACCTTGATCTTGCCGGTCATGAACGCCATCTGTACGTTCAGCTCACCCTTTGAGATCGCTTGAGACGTCTCGTAGTCGGACGACACGGTTACATCGGCGCCTTCGAGTGGTCCCAGGTCGGTTGCTACCGAACCATCTGCAACCTTGAGGTGGTACGTGATTTCGCCGTCGGGTCCGCCGGAAACATCGAACTGAACGGAGAGATCGACGTTTGCGATTGCGCTATTGAATCCCGGATCGGAACTGAGTCCTTCACGCGCTGCGGTGAAGTGCTCTTCGCTGAGAAACGTGGCCACGGATGGTCCTTTCGTTGGACGGCTAATGCTTGCGAGTCTACGGGAATACGGCGATGTCTTCGACATCGCCGTATTCCTTGGGAGTCTGGCAACCGGCAAAGCCGGTCCCAGACTCCAGGGAGCGGGTGGCTGCGATTCTCGTCGGCGGAGTATTCCTTGGGAGTCTGGCAACCGGCAAAGCCGGTCCCAGACTCCAGGGAGCGGGCAGCTGTGCGTTCTTCCCAACCCTATGGATTAGCAGTGTTGGAGCTGTCAGCCGAACTTGGTCTTTGGCTTCTCTTCGGCGACGCCGTCGACGTAGATGTCCAGCTTCTCGTTGTAGAACGCAACCAGGCCAGCAATCTCCTGGGATTCCCGAAGTGGGGTGTCATACCCCCACACAACGTCTTCGTGGGTGCCCTGTCTAACGTCGATCGACCAGTAGCGAGCCGTCCCTTTGTAGGGGCATCCCGTCGAGGTGTCAGAAGCGGTCAGGTACTCGAAATGGACATCGGTTTTCGGTAGGTAGTACCGCACCGGGAGTCCTGTCTCGAACAGGAAGCTTCCCCTATTCGATTCAGCGACAACAACCCCGTCGACTTCGACCCGAATCGTCCTGGAGCTTGGAGTAATGTCGATGCGGGTGTACGGATCGCGTGCGTGAATGTGTACTTCGACGTCCTCCTCGAACCAGGCGTCCATTGCAGCCCAGTCAAACGAGACGTATCCAGCGACGTCTTCGATCTTGGATTCGTTCCATACCCGCGCGGCCCGTTCAACGGTTCGGTCACCGACGGTGATGTCGTTGAGGTTCGCCGTCCCCCTGCTCGGGGAGCGTTTGGTTTCACCGGAGTCGGTCAGTAGATCCATTCGGACCGCATCCTGGGGGAAGTAGTAGGTGGGGAAGTAGGGGATCTCCCAGACCATCTTCACGTTGGCGGAATCGGCAACGGTCGTACCATCGATCTGTGCTCTGATCCTCTTTTGTCCGTCCTCGACGCGGACGCGTCCACGGGTCTTGGTTGTCACGGTTCTCTCCTCGTTGAGTACGGCTCAAAACCATTCTGGACCAGCTGCTATTCCGAACCTGAGGCCGGCCCATGACATTCGATGAAGGGACTATTGCCCGATCTTTGCGAAGTTCCTGAACTGGGCCTTCACGTAATCGCGGTTCATCATCGCGATGAAGTCGATCGAGATGTTCTTTGGACACGCTGACTCGCACTCACCGTGGTTGGTGCACGATCCGAAGTACTCCTCCATGGTCTCGACCATGGCAACCACCCGCGACCACCGCTCGGGCTGGCCTTGCGGGAGGAGGCTCAGATGATTGATCTTGGCTGCTGTGAACAGATTCGCTGCGCTGTTCGGGCACGCAGCCACACAGGCTGCACATCCGATGCACGAAGCCGCGTCCATCGAAGCTTCTGCGGCCTCCTTCGCCACAGCGATGATGTTCGCATCTGGTGCTGCGCCGGTATTGACCGAGACGTACCCGCCAGCTTCGATTATCCGGTCAAGCGGAGCCCTGTCGACGATGAGGTCCTTGATCACGGGCATCGCGGTTGCACGCCATGGTTCGATCGTGATCGAGTCGCCGTCATTGAACTTGCGCATGTGGAGCTGGCACGTTGCCGTACCGTCCTGCTCACCGTGGGGATGACCGTTGATCATGACACCGCACATTCCACAGATGCCCTCGCGGCAGTCGTGGTCAAACGCGATCGGGTCTTCGCCGATGTCGTTGAGATGTTCATTCACGTCGTCGAGCATCTCGAGGAACGACGCATCCTCGCTGACGTTGGTGGCGTCGTATGACTTGAACTCGCCTTGCTCGTCCTGCCCTGCCTGACGCCAGACCTTGAGTGTGAGGTCCATTACTTGTAGCTCCTCTGGCTCAGCGCGACGTAGTCAAACTCGAGCTCCTCCTTGTGGAGAGTCTGGGGCCAGTTCTCGCCCTTCCACTCCCACGCAGCCACGTAGGCGTAGTTCTCGTCGTCTCTTCTCGCCTCGCCGTCCTCAGTCTGGTGTTCAAGCCTGAAGTGGCCGCCACACGACTCCTCGCGGTTCAGCGCATCGATCGCCATGAGTTCAGCTATCTCGAGGAAGTCGGCCACACGTCCGGCTCGCTCAAGGGACTGGTTCAACGAATCTGACGTACCGAGCACCTTGAGATCGCTCCAGAATTCCTTGCGGATCGCCTGGATCTTCTGAATCGCCTCATTGAGCCCTTCACGGTCCCTGGCGAGTCCGACATACTCGATCATCACCTTGCCGAGTTCCCTGTGGAAGTCATCAACGGACCGACTGCCGTTGATCAGAAGGAATCGCTCGGTTCGCGTGTTGACATCGTTGATGACCTCGGTAAACGCCGGATCGGTCGTGGAGACGGGTTCCGTGTTCAGGTAGTCGGAGAGGAATTCGCCAATCGTGTAAGGAATGACGAAGTATCCATCGGCAACACCCTGCATCAGTGCCGAGGCCCCGAGTCTGTTCGCGCCGTGATCTGAGAAGTTCGCCTCGCCGAGCGAGTAGAGGCCAGGGACGGTTGTCATCAGGTTGTAATCAACCCACAGGCCACCCATCGTGTAGTGCGGAGCGGGGTAGATCCGCATTGGAACGGAGTATGGGTCCTCGTCGGTGATGCGCTCGTACATCTCGAACAGGTTGCCGTAGCGCTCCTCGATCTTGGCTTTTCCGAGGCGCTCAATCGAGCTCTCGAAGTCGAGGTACACACCGTTGCGAAGCGGTCCGACTCCTCGGTTGTCGTCGATCATACGCATCGCCGCACGAGACGCCACGTCGCGAGGTACAAGATTGCCGAACGCGGGGTATTGACGTTCGAGGTAGTAGTCCCTCTCGTCCTCTGGAATGGCGCCTGCGGCACGCGTGTCGCCCGGTTCCTTCGGGACCCAGATGCGGCCATCGTTGCGCAACGACTCTGACATGAGCGTCAGTTTCGATTGGTGCTCATCGGATGCGGGAATGCACGTCGGGTGAATCTGCGTGAAGCTTGGATTGGCGAAGAACGCACCCTTGCGATGTGCCCGCCAAGCCGCTGTGCCATTGCACGCCATTGCGTTCGTGGACAGGAAGTAGACATTTGAGTAACCGCCTGTGGCAAGCAGCACAGCGTGCGCAGAGTGAGGGGTTACCTCGCCGGTCACCATGTCGCGGATCACGACGCCGACGGCTCGGTCGTCCTTGACCACGAGATCGAGCATCTCTGATCGGTTGTGGAACGTGACGGTGCCGAGTTCGATTTGTCGGGAGAGTGCCTGATAGGCGCCCAGAAGGAGCTGCTGTCCTGTCTGACCCCGTGCGTAGAACGTCCGAGACACCTGCGCTCCGCCGAAGGAGCGATTGTCGAGGAGTCCGCCGTATTCACGGGCGAATGGCACACCCTGGGCGACGGATTGGTCGATGATCTCGTTCGAAACCTGGGCCAATCGGTACACGTTCGACTCGCGAGAGCGGTAGTCGCCGCCCTTTACCGTGTCGTAGAAGAGGCGGTAGATCGAGTCACCGTCGTTCGGGTAGTTCTTGGCAGCGTTGATGCCGCCTTGGGCAGCGATCGAATGTGCCCGGCGTGCGGAGTCGTGATACGTGAATACCTCAACCTCGTAGCCGAGTTCACCGAGTGTCGCAGCTGCGGACGCACCAGCGAGTCCTGTGCCGATGATGATGATCTTGTACTTGCGCTTGTTGGCCGGATTGACGAGTTTCGTGTCGAAGCGGTGTGTGTCCCAGTGCTCCTGGATGGGGCCCTCGGGGATCTTTGCGTCCAGCGGGTTCGTGAGTTCAGTCATGATCGCCCCTTCCGATCAGGTGACCCAGCCGGCCCAGATGGCCAGCGGGATAGAGAGGTTGCCGATGAGGATCACAGCGGCGAATGCAACGGCGAAGTATCGCCTGAGGTCGTTGTATTTGGCGTTTGAGGTCCCGATCGTCTGGAAGAGGCTCCAGGCCCCGTGGTAGATGTGTACGGCAAGGGCGATGTTGGCCGCCATGTAGAACAACGCAACAATCGGCTGGGTCATACTTGCGATCATGTTGTCGTGCACATGACCGTGGACGAAGTCAGGATTGGCCCGTCCGAGCGTCAGGTCTGCAAGATGGAACAGCAGGAACAGCAACACGATTACGCCCGTCCATCGCATCGTGCGGCTTGCGTAGTTCGCCTCGTTGTAATGGCGCTTGTGCTCGTAGCGACCTCTGCCTCGAGCCGACAGGTTCCGTCGTGTCAACACGACCGCCGCCCAGATGTGGATGATGAACATCGAGGCAAGTCCGATCCGGAAGAGAAGAAGGATCGAGCCCTCGGGGACGATGTGGCCTCCGAGTGTTCTCAGGGCCTCTGAGTAGAGGTCGATCTGATACTCGCCCGTTGCAGCATCAACGCCGAGGAAGATCTTGAGATTGCCGACGAGGTGTGCGAGGACATAGAGGAGAAGTCCGATGCCTGTAATCGCCATCAGCCACTTGATGCCGACCGAGGAGGAGAAGAACCCTCCCAGCCATTGGCGCCAGCCTTGACGGTCGTGGACGGATTCTCGTTTCGTGGTTGTCACTGAACCATCCTTGGTCGGACGTACCCATGGATTATTGCGCTGTTCGCGTCGCCAACGGTAACTCACGGAGTGGGGGAGTGAGGGTTACGTTCCGAGCACCGCGCGGGCGGTGTGTGAGCAGCCGGGATTCCGACCCATTGAATGGTCCTTGACATTCGGCCCGATTTGCGCGATGGCGACTTGACAGGCGCGCGCGCCTACGGTTGAATGACAATATTGTAATTACACAGGTGTAGGAGAAGCGTGTTCGAAAACCTCATTGAAGCCCTCGAGGCCGAAGGCATCGACATGGCATGGCAGGATTTCGCCAACTGCCGTGGCGCTGATCCCGATCTGTTCTTCCCTGAGCGCGGCGCGTCAACACGCACGGCGAAGGGGATCTGCAGGGAGTGCTCCGTGCAAGCGGAGTGCCTCGAATTCGCGATCGTGTCGAGCGAGAAGTTCGGCATCTGGGGAGCCCTCTCAGAGCGCGAGCGACGCAAGATCCGCAAAGAGCGCCGGATCGCTGCGGAACAGCGCAAAGCCGGCTGACCTCCCCGGAACGCTTACAATCCGACTCGGAACCTACGCGGCTACAACAGCCGTGACGAAGGAGTAGCTCTTGACCGTTGTCGCAACGATCGTGATCGTCATCATCGCTGTCGGATTCGCTGCATTCATCTTCAACGCGATGAAGGGGGCGGGCCAGAACGTCGAACGCTCGCTCAGCGCAGATGCCGTGGTTCCGACTCGACCAATGCCGATCGTGGCGGACTTCCACGTCAGAGGCGACACCGCACACACCATCTTTGCGGTTCCCCTTGGCGATGCCGAGGCAGGCGAGCATCTCACTGAACTTCTTTCCGCTGCAGCGGTCGAATATCTTCGAGACAGATCCCTGGATGGTTTGCCACTCGACGACGTGCACCGCATCGAGATCTCCGCGATGCGAGGTGGGAAACCCGAGGTTCTGGGCACCGTCGACCTCCCAGACGCCGGAGTTTTGCCAGAGCGTGCCGACAGTGTGCTGTCCGAGCCCATCGATGATCCAATCGCTGTTATCCACGGCGTTATCGCTGACTCCTCTGTTACCTCACCGTCCGATACGGGGGTCGCCCTCGAGCCCGTATCCCAGGCTGTTGAACTCTCCGGACCAACCGATTCGCACCTTCGAGCAATCGGTGTCGACCCGGACATGATGGATCTTGACGACCTCGTTCTTGGACTTCTCAGAGTCAGCGGCTACGACGTCCATGTTGGACGAACAGGAATGTCAGGACTCGCTGGTGTGCGTGGCGGCTCGGCTGATGTGTACCGCCTCACGAGGGACGGCAAGTCGACCGTTCTCGTGATTCTCACACACGAGGAAGGCTCACATCCTGAGCTTGAGGACTCCGCTCTCGCGAGGTTCGCCGTCGAGATGGCGCAAGCCAACGCGGATCAGGCCATCTTGGTCACCGATAAGTACAGCCCGTATTCGATGTACGAGCGTGAGAAGCGTGACAAGCGCTGTGTGTACATCACGAGGGAACGTCTCCAAGCGTTCGTTGACTCGTTCGGTGTGTCATAGCAGTGCGAAGTCGTTTCACCCGGTACACTGTGGGAGTACGAAAGGACTAAACGATGCTTGCATTTCTCCAGAACATCCGTGGTCCCGAGCTGATCATCATCCTTGTGGTGGTGCTGCTCCTCTTCGGGGCAGCAAAACTCCCTCAACTCGCACGCTCCCTCGGCGCTTCAGCCAAGGAATTCCGGAAGGGCGTGGAAGACGGCGTCGACGAGGATGAAGTGGACACCGAGGACTCTTCGGTTTAGTGCTCTGACCAATAGGCATATATTCGGAACTCGCATCTCGTTCACGGCGTTATACCGGACGAGATGGGGACAATGACCGATTATCCAACCCTGACATGGGAAGACGTTGCGCACCGATACGGGCGCAAGATCTACACGTTCGCGTACCGCCTGACCGGTAACCCGGATGATGCTGCCGATCTTGTGCAAGAGGTGCTGCTGAAGGTCCGCAAGGGCCTTTCCTCGTACACCCCTGGATCCTTCGAGGGTTGGCTCTGGCGGATCACCCGCAACACGTTCCTCGATGGTGTCCGCAAGAAACAGAGACGCCCAACTATTCCACTTCCAGAGGGCGATCACTTCGATCTCGGCGCATCGCCATCACCCGATGAGGTGCTCGCCTCCGTTCGCCTCTCAGATGATGTGCAGGCTGCGCTCTTGAAACTCCCGTACGACTTCAGGGAGGCTGTGGTTCTATGTGACGTTGTAGGCCTTACGTATGAGGAGATCGCCGAGGCCGCGGACGTACCGGTCGGAACTGTGAGATCAAGGATCCATCGTGGTCGATCGATGTTGAGAGGATTGCTGACATGGCCGTTGTAACGCCTGTGGACGAGCATCTCTCGATGTTGCTGTCGTGCTATCTCGACGGAGCCCTCACGCCATCAGAGCTGGATGAAGTTGTGTTCGCGCTCGAGTCCGATGAGGTGGCGATTGCGGAGTTCAGACGCTTGCAGGAGGTTCGTCGAACAGTGCGGACCCTTCCAATGCTTGACGTGCCGCTGCACCTGATCCCTGGTGAGCACATTGGCGAACAGAGCGCGGCATACCCTGACGGCGAACTCGCAACGGTTGAAATGCCAGCGGTGACGTCACATCTCGATACATGCTTGGATTGTCGCAGGGAACTGGCAGAGCTCGACAAGAGCAGGACGGCCGTGCGGTCACTTCCTGGGCTTGAAGCGCCAGCGTTCCTTGAACTTGCGCGAGCAGAGAAGGCAGATAGGACCCGAGGGACCAGAGTCGCTATTGCCGTTGCATCTGGAGTGGCTGCGGTGACGTTCGCATTCACGATTGGTCCGTTCTCGAGCGAGCCTGAGCCTTCAGCGGTCAGCATCGTTGACCTCCAGTCCCGCCACACGGCCATTGCATCGGTCCCCTCGACCGGCACGGCGGTTCAGGTCGTGAATTCACCATGATCGCCCCGCGCCGCCTCCTCATCGTTGCCGCGTCCGCGCTGCTACTGGTTTCGCTCTCTGTCGGGAGCGCTGTGGCTGCGGAGCTTGAGGACGTGCTTGATTCGGCGCGTGCCTCCACGTATACGGCATCGCGGCTCGTGGTGTCGGTGTGGGGAGGCCAGACACAGGTCAGCAGGGAGTTCGTTGAGCACGCAGACGGTATGGAGATGGTCCGTCGTGAAGCGAGCTGGTCGATGGTAGGCAACGGCAAGTCAGCCACGATGGGAGATGAGCCGGGTGGTGTCGCGTTCTTGACTCATCAGGAGGGGATTGCGACCTCGCGCTACACCGTCAATGAGATCAGCAAGGCGACGCACTTGTCCCGTCCGTGCCGCATCGTCGAGGTGATGGAAGACGGCGTGTTGCGAGCAACGCTTGTCGTCGACGACCGCTCGGGAGCGCTGCTGATCCAGGAGTTGTTCAACGGGAACGGTGGTCTGTACCGCCGCACAACGCTGTCCGACTTCAGGGCATACAGAATGTACGAGGCACCGATGGATGGCGCCGATGTGCCCATGGAAGTCATCATGCCTGAAGAGTCTGAGGTGCTGCTCGATGAGGCAGCCGGGTATCAGCTCGTCGACGCATTCGGCGCCCCTGGTGCGTCCGAGCAGGGCTACTACTCAGACGGTCTCTTTGGGTTCTCGCTGTTCGTGCTGCCCGGGCACACGGTTGTCTCAGGTTTCGAAGAGCCGATGGCGCTGGTCTCGGACTCGGGCGTGTACGACATGGTCCCGACAGCGAATGCAGTCCGGCTCCATTGGACCGCTGGGTCGAACCAGTTCGTACTGGTCGGCGACCTGCCTCCTGATCACCTCAGCGAGGTTCTTGCAGAACTGCCGATTCCTGATGCTGGGGGCGTATGGGCCAAGTGGTGGCAGAGGATCTTCGGGTAGGGATCTTCGGGGAGCAGAGCGCCTAGCTCTTGTCGCGCAGCTCTCGTCGAGCCAGAACCATCTTGTGTACCTCATCGGGTCCATCGGCGAGCTGAAGCGTTCGCATGTTTGCCCACATCGCTGCCAATGGTGTGTCGTTGCTGACACCCATGCCGCCGTGGACCTGGATTGCCTTGTCTATCACCCACAGGGCGGTGCGTGGCGCGGCAACCTTGATTGCCGAGACCTCCTGCCGTGCGGCTCGGTTCCCTTGGGTATCGATGAGCCATGCAGCACGAAGGATGAGGAGTCGAGCTTGGTCGATGCGCAAACGCGACTCCGCAATCCAGTCTTGGACGATGCCCTTGTCCGCGATCGTTGAGCCGAAGGCTGTCCGTGACTTCGCACGGTCGATCATCATGGATAGGGCGCGTTCGGCTTGGCCAACGGCTCGCATCGTATGGTGGATGCGGCCCGGACCGAGGCGGGCCTGTGCGATCATGTAACCCTGGCCCGACTGCGCGATCATGTTCGAGGCTGGCACCCTGACATCGTGGTAGGCAACTTCTGCGTGCCCTCCTCTGTGGCTGTACCCGAACACGGGGAGGTCACGGACGATCTCGACACCATCCGCATCCATGGGAACGAGGATCATCGAATAGCGACTCTTGGGCGGCGCATCCGGATCGGTGACACCCATGAAGATCGATACCCTCGAATCCCTTGATGCGGCGCCGGACGACCACCACTTCGTCCCAGAGATGATGTAATCGTCACCGTCGCGGGTGACGGATGCCTCGAGGTTGCGTGGGTCCGATGACGCAACGGCTGGCTCAGTCATCCCAAAGTTGGAGCGAATCTCTCCTTCGAGGAGCGGAACGAGCCACCGTTCCTTCTGCTCGGGCGTCCCGAACATGTGTAGGACTTCCATGTTGCCCGTGTCGGGAGCGGAGCAGTTGGTTGCCTCTGGAGCGAGCTCGATGGCGCGACCCATGATCTCTGCAAGCGGTGCGTACTCCGTATTGGACAGTCCAGCGCCGTACTCGTCGTCAGGGAGGAAGAGATTCCACAGTCCCTGCTCCTTGGCAATCCGCTTGAGTCCAGCCATCTCCGGCGGTGCCTCAACCGGGTCCTCTGTTCCGGCGAGATTCCGCTTGTGTATCGCCTCTTCGGCGCGATACACGTGTTCGTTCATGAAGGTGAGAAGCTGGTCCTGGTTAAAAATGACGACTCGCAGCTGTGCGTAACATGTCATGTCTCAAAGGAAGGCCTGATCAACACAAAACATGATCTCACCATAACTATGCCCGGGGAAAAGAACCTCAAGGGCCAGACAGTTTCTGATTCAGGC
>PJEL010001225.1_pt1 | contig 26954 bp, 27 predicted proteins | sample 1853271 | NCBI WGS metagenome assembly PJEL01 (sample SAMN08108733, study PRJNA415343) | Invertebrate metagenome, whole genome shotgun sequencing project. | host: Globobulimina | place: Sweden: Gullmar Fjord | collected 2015-08
ACCTACTCGCTGATCTTAACCGTAACTGAATTAGTACAGGTCAAGATAGGTGTCAAGCTCCCAATCTGTAACTGCGGTGCGGAAGCTATCCCATTCGGCTTTTTTACCGGCAAGGTATTTTCCAAGGATGTGATCACCAAAGGTTTCTTGGGCAATTGGGTTGGTTGACAGCTCACCCAGTGCTTCAATGAGGCTTGCTGGCATGCTGGCAATACCGGCAGCATCTTTTTCTTCTTCGGTCATGGCAAAGATGTTGATGTCAACGGAATTTGGAGGAGTCATGTCGTTCTTAACACCGTCAAGGCCGGAGTTCAGCATCATGGCAATGGCGAGATATGGGTTGCATGTTGGATCGGGACAACGAACCTCAACCCTGGTACCTAATCCGCGGGAAGCCGGAATGCGAACAAGGGCGGAGCGGTTGGACGCTGACCAGGCAACATAAACAGGTGCCTCGTAGCCGGGAACCATGCGCTTGTAGGAGTTAACCAGCGGGTTGGTTACTGCGGAAAAACCACGGGCGTTTTTGATGATACCGGCGATGTACTGGTAGGCAATCTTGCTCAATCCGCCTGGATCAGTGGTGTCCTCGAAGGCATTGGTGCCGTCCACGTTGAACAGCGACTGGTTGGTGTGCATGCCGGAGCCGTTGATGCCGAAAATCGGCTTTGGCATGAAGGTGGCGTGAAAACCGTACTTGCTGGCAATGGCCTTGACGACCCATTTGAAGGTAACGGTGTTGTCACAGGCGGTGAGGGCATCAGCATATTTAAAGTTAACCTCATGCTGTCCTTCAGCAACCTCATGATGAGAAGCCTCAATCTCAAAGCCCATCTCTTCCAGGGTCTCAATGATCTCACGACGACAATCGGAACCGCGATCTTCAGGGTCAAGGGCAAAGTAACCGGCGGTGTCGTTGGTGATGGTGGTGGAGTTTCCGTCTTCGTCACGCTCAAACAGGAAAAACTCAGCCTCAGTACCGATGTTCATGGTGTAGCCCATTTCTTTGGCTACTGCCAGGCTCTTTTTCAGGGCGACACGTGGGCAGCCTACAAAGGGAGTGCCGTCGGGAAGATGAACGTCACAGATAAGGCGAGCGGCGGCAACGCCGTCTTTGTTGCGCCATGGCAGGACAACAAAGGAGTCAAGGTCAGGCTTTAAAAACATGTCTGATTCATCGATACGGGCAAAGCCGTCAATGGATGAACCATCAAACATGATGCCGCCATCAAGGGCTTTTTCCAGCTGGCTGCGTGGGATAGCCACATTTTTCTGGAAGCCGTTGATGTCACAAAACTGCATGCGGAAGAAGTTGATTTTCTGTTCTTCGACAATTTTCAGAATGTCGTCTTTAGTCATTGGAGTCTCCTTACTATGTTTAATGAGATAAAGGAATGATAGATCATATTAATAGGTCTATCTTTACCATATTTATTATTGCAAAACATGGTTTTTTTTTCTTACAAAAATGTAATCCGCAAAAGCGTAATCTTTGTTTTTGGGGTGTTCTATGTTGCGGCATGGAGCAGCCCATTTTTTATTTCCGTTTGAAAAAATGTGTCTTCGATTTTGCAACCCTGATAGTCCAGCACATAAAAAACATCAACCACCTGGTATCCATTTGCACTAATTTTGGCCTGAAAGGTATTGATGCCGAACTCGGAAAGGGTGCGGGTGATGTCGTAAAAAAGACCGGCCCGGTCTGCGGCATAGACCTCGATGATGGTGTAGGAATCGGAGCCCTGTGGCTCGATGACCACTTTAGCCGGAGGCCGCCTGCCCACCTTGGTGGTGCTTGCTCCGATGGGGCGAAGTTTCTGGTGCAGTCGATGGGTCAGCCCAAGTTTGAAATGAATCGCCCTGCCAAAATCCTCTTCAAGGGCCAGCCAGTCTTGCTCCTCAAAAGCGGAGTCAATGGTTGAGTTGACATGCATGACATCAACGACAGTGCCGTCTGTCCAGGTGTAAATTTGGGCGGATAAGACTTTTAGGTTGTGCAGGGCAAGAACTCCGCAAATTTTGCTGAGCATTCCTGCCCTGTCATGGGCCATGAAGAGCAGTGACCAATGGCCAGTATTTTTGCTGGGTTTAATGATGGCCTCTGTGGACTTGAGCTCGCTGTGCAGGGTGATATGGTGTTTTACCTCGGCTGGACTAAAGGCGAGCAGATACTCGTCCGGCAAAATGTCCATGGAGACGGGTGGTTTGTCGTCAAAAAGGGCGGCAACCTGTTCACGCATCCAGGACACTTCTTGTTGGGGATCTGGAACAGACAGGTTTTCTGTGCCAATAGCGTGAATGATTTTAAGATAGAGTTCCAGGAGCAGGGCGGCCTTCCAATCCGACCAGGCCGAAGGACCGGTTGCCTTGGCGTCAGCAATGGCAAGCAGGTAAAGCATGGTGAGCCGGTCAGGGTCACGTACCTGTTTGGCGCATCGAGCAATAAGCGATTCATCTTCCAGATCCCGGCGTAGGGCAATTTCTGACAGAAAGAGATGCTCCCTGACCAAAAAAGAAAGACATTGTATATCGTTGGACGGCAATCCCAGGCGTTCGCCAATGGTTGCAGCAAGCTCTGCTCCGTAGTCAGCATGATTTTTCCCCGAGCCTTTGCCAATATCATGCAGCAGGGCAGCGAGAAAGAGAAGGAGCGGAGTTGGTATGGTGATAAAGAGTGAATGGTCACTGTCGCGGAGTTTGTTCACCTCTTCCACAGTTTGCAGGAGGTGCCTGTCAACCGTGAAAACGTGGTAGATGTCATGCTGGGCGAGGGATTTTAGGTGCTTGAATTCTGGAATATAGGCGGCCAGTAGACCGGTCTCCAGCATGTGCGTCAGTGCTTTTAAAGGGGCTTTTTTGCTCTGAATTACTTCAAAAAAGGCCCGGCTCATCAGTTTGGATCTCCGCAGTTTGTCATCAACCAGATGCAGGTTAGTGCTGATGAGTTTTTTTGTGCGGTGATGCAGGGGAAAGCCGGTTTTGGCAACTTGCGCTACGGCTCGCATGAGCAGGTGAGGCCTTTTAGCCGGCAGGTCGCTGTTGGTGATGTGGATACGTCCGTGTTTGAGTGCCAGGCCTGATTCAAGTTCTTTTGATTTTTTGTCGGTCTCTATCAGGCCAAGAACCTCGGTTACATGCTCAAAGAAAAGGTCGCTTGTTACGGCAATGGTTTGCAGGTGCTCATGCACCTCTCGCATGAAGCGTTCGACGCCAAGCATGCCCTGCTTGTCCTGATAGCCAAAGGCCTTGGCCATTTCTTCCTGATGTTCGAAGTAGAGCTGGTCGTTTTTACGTCCACTGATATAATGGAGTCTGTTTCTAATCTTGATAAGATCGTTAAAGGCCTTTTCAAATGTTACGAGTTCATCAGATGTGAGCAGTCCTGAGGTTTCTAGATCCTGGGCATTTTTCAGGTTGAAGACAACCTGGGCTGACCAGAGCATTGCCTGGAGATCCCGGAAGCCGCCCCTGCTTTCTTTGATGTGTGGTTCCAGGAGAAAGCTGTGATTGCCGAAGCGTTCATGCCTTTTTTTGCGGTGGAAAAGCATGTCCTGCAAGAACTCTTTGCGTTTTCCTTCGATAAAATGAACACGGAAATCCTGCATGAGCGAGTCAAACAGTGATTGTGAACCTGCTAGCAGGCGTGCGTCTAAAAGTGAAACCTGGAGAAAGAAGTCTTTCTCAGCCTCTTCAATAGAGCTCTTTAGGGTCCGAACGCCATGGCCTACTTCGAGTCCTGCATCCCAGAGAGGGTAAAAAAGGGCTTGGGCTACATCGTCAAGCTGTTCTTCAGCCTGCTCGTCGTAGAGCAGCATCAGGTCGATGTCTGAGTATGGAAACAGCTCTTCCCTGCCATAGCCTCCCAGGGCAATAAGTGACATGCGTTCTGGGTCTGCCTGGCTTTTGGTGAAGTAGTTTCCCAAAGCGGCATCGATCAGGCTGGTATGCTTTTCAAGGAGCGCATGGCCGCTGAGGCCTTGTTTCCATAATGTTTCCAGGGAATGACGCCCTGCACGCAGTTCTTCCTGGCTCACTTAGATGGCTTCCTGTCCTGTTTCGCCGGTTCTGACCCTGATGACCTCTTCCACCGGCAGGACAAAGATTTTTCCGTCCCCGATTTTTCCGGTAAGGGCAGCCTTGCGAATAACCTCTACAATTTCACTGACTTGATCAGCATTAACGATGAGTTCCAGTTTGACTTTAGGAATAAAGTCAACAACATACTCGGCCCCCCGGTAGATCTCTTTATGGCCCTTCTGGCGGCCATAACCCTTGACTTCGGTTAAGGTCATGCCTTTGATGCCAAGCTGATTCAGTGCCTCTTTAACATCGTCAAGTTTAAAGGGCTTGATGATTGCCTCAATCTTTTTCATAAGAATCTCCTGTTAAGATGTAAGTAGAAGAAAACATTTTAAACTTAAAACTTAAATCTTAAAACTTAAAACTATCTTTACCTACATATTATAGGCTGTTTCACTGTGAGCGCTCTGGTCAAGTCCAATCACCTCTTCCTCATCTGTCACTCTGAGCCCACCACATATGATACTGGTGATTTTCAGCAGTATGATGCTGACGATAAAAGAGTAAACCCCAACAATGGCTACGCCGAAAATCTGGGTGCCTAAAAAGGAGGCATTGCCAGCCAGCAGTCCATCTGCTCCACCTGGATTTACGGTTTTAGTGGCAAAGATGCCCAGGCAGATAGTGCCGATAATGCCGCCAAGGCCGTGGATACCGACAACATCCAGGCTGTCGTCAAAATGGATTTTGTTTTTATAGGAAACTGCCAGGTAGCAGCACAGTCCGGCAATGAGGCCGATAATGATTGCTGAATTTGGGGTGATAAAACCAGCGGCAGGGGTCACCGTGGCAAGGCCGGCAATAGCCCCAGAGGCGGCACCAAGGGTCGTGGGTTTTTTGTAATGGATCCATTCAACCAGTACCCACATGGCCATCCCGGCCATTCCGGCAAGGTGGGTGGAGATGAAGGCGGTGGCGGCAATGCCGTCGGCGGCAAGGGCGCTGCCTCCGTTAAAGCCAAACCAGCCAAACCAGAGGAGTCCTGTGCCGAGAAGGGTCATTGGCAGGCTGTGCGGAATAAAGCTCTCTCTTCCCAGGCCTTTGCGAGGGCCAAGGACAAGTACTGAGGCAAAGGCAGCCATGCCGGAAGTCAGGTGAACAACAAGGCCGCCGGCAAAATCAAGCACCCCTTTGTCGCCCAGCCAGCCGCCGCCCCATATCCAATGACATACCGGATTGTAGACCAGGATGGTCCAGGCCAGACTGAAGATGAGAAACGGGGCAAAGCGCATGCGTTCAGCAAAGGCACCGGTAATGAGGGCCGGGGTAATTATGGCAAACATGCACTGGTAAATCATGAAAACATTGTGCGGAATAGTGGTGGCGTATGTGGCACTTGGTTCACTGGTGACACCGTTTAAGGCAAAAAAAGAAAGATCGCCGATAAAGCCGCCTACATCAGGGCCAAAGGACATGCTGTAGCCGATATAGACCCATTCAAAGCTGATAACGGCAATCATAATGAAAGATTGCAAGATTGTGCCAAGGACGTTTTTGCTGCGGACCATGCCCGCATAAAACAGGGCAAGGCCTGGTGTCATCAGCAGGACGAGGCCTGCTGATGCGAGAATGAATGCTGTATCTGCTCCTGAAATCATTGGTGTTTTCTCCTCCCCAAGAAAAAATCTCTGTTGTAGCACAGTAAAAAAGATATGCATAAGTGGCAGTCTTCTGTAGCAAATGGTATGCCGTTCGTTCTCTGTTTGCCTAACTGGCTTGTTTTGTTGAGGAAATGGAAGTTTTGGCAGAGGGGATGGGGTGGGCTTTGTGTTACAAAAATGTAAAATATCGTTTATTTTGTTACAAAAATGATATTTATGTGGCTGACTGCTGAGTTATTTTACAATCTCATAGCGGTTGAAAATGATGGCCGTAAGTGAGTTGTCCGGCCAGTCTTTGCGGAGCCAGGACTCAAGTTTGCGAACCATCTCTCCGCGGGCCAGAGAGTAGTGCCGTAGTTCCTCTGGAGTGCGGTTATTGTAAAACTGGTAAATTGAGTTTCGAATAAATGATCGTTTGTTACGAGGGATATTTTTGCTTGGCTCCAGAAAAAGTATCAGGCTCAGGTCAATTCTGGCGACCACTTGTTGGTCATTTTTTTCATCTTGCACAGTGATGAAAAAATCTGGCAGAGCCCATTTTTTGCGAACTTTGGTGGGAGGCAGCAGGGTCGCTGTTTTCTGCTTTTCTGTCGGGGCCGGAAGGTCAACTATCTCTGTGGGCAATTTTGTCACTTTTTCTTCTTTAGGGTCCTGAACGGCAGCTTTCTGAGCAGCAATGTCGCTGGTAGTGGGCTCTTGGGCCAGTTGCTCGGAGGTAGAACGGAAAAAAAGGACTGCATTGATGGCCACTACGATGAAAAGGGCCAGAGCTGGAAAAAGAATCTTTTGATAACGTGGTCTGGATTTAAACCAGTTGGTGCTGGCTAGAACAATGGCTGGTAAGGCCAGTGAGCGGGAAGGAGTTGTTTGCGGGGCTTGGTCACTGGCGTCTGCACTGCCTGTGCTTCCCTTGGTATGATCAGCTTCCTTGCTTTGGGTCTCCTCCTGGGCGAGGAGAGAGGCCAAGTCTATTTCTTCATCAGTCTCTTCGTCTGTGATGAAGAAATCTTCCGGTTCATCTTCAGGGGAAAGCATAAACTCTTCCGCCTGAAAGGCTGACTCCCAATCGTCTCCTAGGTCATCATCAAGTTCTTTCGATAAGTCGGCATCGAAGAGGTCATTGGCATCTGAGTCTGCAACCATTATATAACTGAATTGATTTTATAGGCCAGGTCACAAAAAGAGTTGTGCTGCGTGGAGTACTCTTTGTGTGACCTGGCTTAAAAAAGGTTGAATCCTGCCTGCAAGGGTGGATTTAAACAAAAATTTTATCTATTTTCTCGCCAAGTGTCTCTGCTGTAAAAGGTTTGACAATGTATTGACTCACCTTTGCTTTAACGGCCAGAATAATATTGTCCTGTTGGGCTTCAGCAGTGACCATGATAAACGGGATATCGCTCATGTCGGCATCGGCCCGAACCTCTTTTAAGAGCTCCAGTCCGGTCATTTTGGGCATATTCCAATCGGAAATGATCATATCCACTTTTTCACTCTTTAGGATATCCAAGGCTGTGGTACCGTCATCAGCTTCAACAATACTTTTATAGCCTAGCTGTGTAAGTATATTTTTTACAATTCTGCGCATGGTTGCGAAATCATCAACAACGAGAACTTTCATGCTGGTATCTGCTGCCATAATTCTCCCCTTCTGGTGGAAAAATAGATTTTTGTGGGAGGCTTTTTAATATGACCTCCTCGGGATTTATGAATAATAAATTAGTACTATTCTAGCATCTTCGGGAATAAATCTCTAAAAAAATGATAAAATCATTAAAAAAAACTGCTAACCGTTCAATATTGCTTTGAGTTTGGTTCGCAAACGCAACATGGCCTTGCTGTGCATTTGTGAAATTCTTGACTCTGTGTAATCCAGGACATGACCAATTTCTTTCATAGTTAACTCATTAAAATAATAAAGAGAAACAGTTAGTTTTTCTTTCTCAGGCAGTTCTTCGATGGCTTTGGCCAGCTGATCACGGATCTCGGAAAGATTAAGCGCTGCATAAGGGTCGGTTTCTATACCTTTAAATGCGTCGGAGAGATTGTTTGACATCAGGGCGTCTGGCCTGCGTTGCCGCAGGAGTTCAATGTCCAGAAAGGTGACCGTTTTTGTCTCATCCAAAAGTTTATAAAAGCTTTCCAGGGGAAGATTCATTTTATGGGCGGCTTCTTCATCAGTAGCCGGGCGTCCCAACTTCTTTTCGAGCACAGAATATGTCTGCTCCAGATCCGTAATTTTACGTCGAATGGAGCGTGGCACCCAATCAAGGGAACGCAGTTCGTCAAGCATGGCCCCTTTAATCCGAAATTCGGCATAGGTTTTAAACTGGACATTTTTGTTAATGTCGAATTTGGCAATGGCGTCAATTAAGCCGATGATGCCGCAACTGGTCAGATCGTCAAGGGAAACTTGGGCAGGCAGACGACTGGCAAGACGGCTGGCAATGTATTTGATCAAAGGAGTATAGGCAAGTATGAGTTCATTGCGTTTTTCAGGTTCAAGATCGCTGGACGCATTGAAGTACGCGTTGGTGTAATCCTTGAATTTTGGTGAATGCGGTTTATTCATGCCTGGTGTCTGGATCAAGTTTGTTTCCGGCTAATTAATGGTAAAAGTCTAGTATACGTTGAGTTTAGCAGCTAGTTTGCTCAAACCAATAAGCGAGCTAGCGAGACATCCGATAAGCGAGGTTACGAGACATCCGATAAGCGAGAGGTTGCGAGACATCGAGACTTATACGCCACAAGGGCTTCGGAGTCTACGCTTACCTCTTTCAGGGCATCCTTATGCCAAAAAATTCTAGTATAGAGCAAGTATATTATAAATTAAACAGTCCTTGCCAGAAAAATTTAATATTTCCGTCACTCTGTGGCTTTATTTTTTCTTCCGCCAGTTGCAGAGCAAGTTTTTTGATCATGGTTCCTGACGGGGATTTGGGCGACAGTTCGGTGACCAGCCGTTGAGCACGAACAGCTTGGGGGAGTTTGGCATCAAAGGGTATCTGTCCCAGATAATCAAGGGAGAGTGTGTCCAGAAAGCGGTCTGCAACCACGGTAAGTTGCCGAAAAACAGCCAAGGCCTCTTTTTCTGAATGGGACGAGTTGATCAGGATGCGGAATTTTTTTACGTCGTGCCGGCTGGAAAGAACTTTGATCATGGCGTATGCGTCGGTGAGTGATGTCGGTTCCGGAGTAAGAACAATTATGCGTTCCTGGGCCGCTAAAGTGAAATATATTACATTATTGTTAATCCCTGCTGCGGTGTCTATCAGGAGTACATCAATTTGTTCACCGATTTCCGCCATTTCGGCCAGAAAATAAAGTTTTTGTTCTTCGGTCAGCTCCGCCATCTCTAAAATGCCGGAACTCGCTGGTAAAATGAAGATCCCACCCGGTCCTTCAACAATGATCTCTTTGAGGTTTTTTTCTCCCAGAAAAACATGATGCAAATTGTACTTGGGGGTGATGCCGATCAAAACATCCACATTTGCCAAGTTAAGGTCTGCATCAAGTATCAGGACTTTTTTGCCCTGTTTTGCGAGGCAGTAAGCAAGATTGACCACAATGTTGGTTTTGCCCACACCACCCTTGCCGCTTGTCACACAAATAACTCTTGGCATGGCTGTGGAGGCTGAAATTGCCTGCTGTGCCTCGCTGTTTTTGGACTCTGCCATAATTTTCTCTAAAGTGTCTGCCTGATGCATGTATATTTATCCTAAATGTATGTTTTACGACGTCTGTGGGAAATTTTTTTCAGATTCCAAAACTGCTGACCAGCCTTTTTTAAAGAGATTCTCCAGAAAATTTTTGGAAGCCACGAAAAAATCTTCCGGTACCCGTTGCCCGGTGGCAAGGTAAGAAACCGGGATGCCTGCGCCGGCCATCTGCTGGCAAACTGCTGCGTAGGCACGGGTTTCGTCAAGTTTTGTCAGGATAATGCCGGTGGGGCCCAATGGCGCGTATGTGCTGATGATATGTTGTAAATCTTCTTTTTTGGTGGTGGCGCTTATAACCAGTTGTGGCTCAATGCGCTCAAGGGGAGAGAGCCAGCTTGCAAGTTCTGGTATGTGGCCTGTGTCGTAGGGGCTTTTGCCGGCGGTATCAATAATAATGAGATCACAGTCTTGGTGCCTGGCGATCGCTTTGGTTAAATCTTTTTTGCGCAGAGCAACTTCACAGGGAAGCTGCATGATTCTGGCGTAGGTGCGTAACTGGTCAGTGGCTCCTATGCGGTAGCAGTCCATGGACAGCAGGGCTACCTGGCAGTTTTCACGCAGCTTGTACCACGCGGCAATTTTGGCCGATGTGGTGGTCTTCCCCACTCCTGTCGGGCCGATAAGGGCCAGGATTGTCGGTTTCTGGGCTTTGTTGAGCTTTGGAGGAGCAACCTGCAGTTGGTCAATGAGTTGGTTGCGCCACTGCTCCACATCATTTGCATTGGGCTGTTTTGTGGTTTTGGCTTTGGTTTTAGGCGGTGACGAATTTGCAGGCGGATGTATTGGCGGTGAGGCCCCCTGTTTGCGCAGCATGCTGGCAAAACGCATACGGAGATCATGGGCCTCGAAGCTGATTTCATTTCCTGCCTTTTTTTTATTTAAACATTCAGCCAAAGAGCCTTTGGCCGATTTCTGGCGGACAGCATCGTAGCTGTAGATATTCGGTTTTTTAGCAGAGGGCGCTTCTTCTTTTTCTGCCAGGGAAGCGGTCACCGTTTCCAGGTCATAATCCATCGCCGCCATGATCTCGATTCTTTGCCGAGCCGTACCGGCATCAAGGGTTTTCTGGGACAGTATGACAGCCTCTTCGCCAAGTTCTTTTTTTACCAGGGCAAAGGCGCTTTTTGCATCAGGGGCTTCAAATCGTTTAATACGCATAATGTTTAATTAGAATTTATTATATCTCCACTGTACCCAGTGATTGTATTTTGGATTGGCTCGTCAACTCATTATGGGATAATACAACGACCTGGGGCATAAATCTCTCAATAAGTTTTCGCAGGTGGCGACGTACCACCGGCGCGGAAATGATTATCGGCTGGTATCCTTCCTCTGAGATTTTATCTACAACTTTTTGGATTTCTTCAATGATTCTCTGGCCAATATTTGGATCCAAAGCCATATACGATCCCTGTTCCGTGGTCTGGATTGATTCGCGGATAAGGTCTTCAATGCCAGTGGCCAGGGTCACAACCGGCAGGGTGCCGTCATCGTCTGCCATGGAGCTGATGATGGATCTCGCCAACTTTTGCCGCACATATTCGGTCAGTATTTCCGGATCCTTGCCCATGGGAGCAAAGTCAGCCAGGGTCTCACAGATGGTGAGCAGGTCACGAATGGAGACCCGTTCCCGCAGGAGGTTCTGCAGCACTTTCTGCAAACTGCCCAGTGGAAGCAGGCCGGGCACAAGTTCTTCCACTACTTTGGAATTGGTTTTGGCCAGGTTGTCAAGCAGCTTCTGGGTGTCCTGGCGGCCAAGCAATTCTTCGGCATGGGTGCGGAGGATTTCGGTCAAATGGGTTGCCACCACTGTGGACGGATCAACAACCGTGTAACCAGCCAGCTGGGCCTCGTCTTTTTTCTCATCAGCTATCCATAGTGCCGGCAGTTTAAAGGCTGGCTCTTCGGTGGGGATGCCTTCAATCTCTCGCTTTGCCGCACCCGAGTCCATGGCCAGGTGATAGCCCATCATGACCTCACCACGAGCTATTTCCACCCCTTTCATCAAAAGGACATATTCGTCTGGCTTAATCTGGAGATTATCCCGGACATGCAGGGGCGGAATAATCAGGCCCATGTCTGTGGCAAATTGGCGGCGTATTCCCCTGATTCGTTCAAGCAGGTCGCCTTCCTGGGAATCATCAACAAGGGGGATCAGGCCGTAGCCCACTTCCAGTTCAAGGGTGTCCAGGGGCAAGAGCGCTTCAACTGTTTCAGGAGAGCCTGGCGGCGGGGCTTCATCCATTGCTTTTTCTTCCGCAATTTCTTCATCGGTTTTTTCAGTGGCCTTTTGCTGAAAGGCGAACCAGGCCAGCACTCCCATGATGATTCCCAGCATCAGAAACGGGATATGGGGCAGTCCCGGGATCAAACCGAAAAGAATAATGATACCCGATGATACCGCCAGGGCCTCCGGTTGCTTGGCAAATTGTTTGGTCAGTTCTTTGCCCATGCTGGAATCAGAAGCGGCACGGCTGACGATAAGGCCTGCGGAAGTGGAGATAATCAGGGCCGGTATCTGGGAAACCAGACCGTCACCAATGGTCAGCAGTGTGTAAGTTTCAGCAGCCTGGACCACACCGAGATTTTGTAGAAAAAACCCGATGAACAGGCCGCCGATGATATTTATGACCATGATGACGATACTGGCAATGGCCTCTCCACGCACAAACTTACTGGCACCATCCATGGCCCCGTAAAATTCTGACTGTTTGCTGATTCTCTCCCTACGGGATTTTGCTGTTGCCTCATCAATGAGACCTGCATTGAGATCAGCGTCAATGGCCATCTGTTTACCGGGCATAGCATCCAGGGTAAAGCGGGCGGCTACTTCAGCAATACGGCCCGAACCCTTGGTGATAACGATGAAATTGATCAACACCATGATAAGAAATATGATCAATCCAACGGCAAAACTGCCGCCCACCACAAAATTTCCAAAGGACTGGATAACTCTGCCCACAGCCCCCGGCCCTTCGTGGCCGTGGAGCAGGATGAGACGGGTGGAGGCAATATTTAAAGAGAGTCTGAACAGGGTGGTGAGCAGCAGCAATGATGGAAAGGCTGAAAAATCCAAGGGATCGGTGTTGTACATGGCCATCAGCAGGATCACCAGACTCATGGTGATGCCCAGAGAAAGCAGCAGGTCCAGCATCAGCGTCGGCAGAGGCAGGATCATGATTATCAGGATACCCACCACTCCCACGGCCACAAGCAGGCTCGATGGCTCCATGGATATTGCTTTTAGTCCTGTTTTTTCTGACATGTGTATTAGGTATTAGGTATTAGGTTTTGGGTATTGGGTGTTAGCTAATTGCTAAAACCTAATACCTTGAATTTTCTTTATGCGCTTTTTTTCTTTAATCCATAAACATAGGCAAGCACTTCAGCCACAGCCTGGAAGAGATTTTCCGGAATCTGTTCATTTATGTCAACCGTTTTGAAGATGGCCTGAGCCAGAGGTTTGTCTTCCACAATCGGGATGTTATTCTCTTGGGCAATTTCTTTTATTCTTTTAGCAATGACTCCTGCGCCCTTGGCAAGTACCGTTGGCGCCTCCATGCTGGAGGTGTCGTAGGCCAGGGCAATGGCCAGGCGGGTGGGGTTGGTGATAACCACATCAGCTTCCGGCACCTCACTCATCATCCGTTTTCTGGCCATCTCCATCTGGATAGAACGGATGCGGCCTTTTACGTGGGGGTCACCTTCCGTCATTTTGGCCTCTTCCTTCACTTCCTGCTTGGTCATTTTCATTTTTTGCATGAACTGCCAGTGCTGAAATGCGTAATCAGCGGCGGCCAGGATTGCTATAATAACAGCTGCCTTTAAAAAAATCCAGAATGAGACCTTGGCGTAAAAGGAAAGAATGGTAATGGGCTCCTGTTGCATCAAGGGTAGGAGTTCACCCAGATTCTTCATGATCTCTTTATAGGCCACAAAACCGACAATGAGGAGCTTTGCTATTGACTTAATGGAGTTGGCAGCTGTCTGCATGGAAAATATGCGGCCAACACCTTTAATCGGGTCAATTTTTTCCATCTTGGGGCTGATCTTCTCAGTGCTGAAAAGAAAACCTATCTGGGCATAGTTGGCCAGCAGGGCCGTGACGAACAGGACAAGCATCAGGGGGCCGGTGAGAAGGGCCACATGTTTCATGGACTCCATGGTGATATTAATCATGTTTGCAGGTATTATGTCAATGGTGTGCAGGTTGCTGAGGTAATAGCGCAACAGGCCAAGAATGTTCTCCAGCATATAGCCGCTGAGGAAGTAGATGGTCATCAGGCCAAGGAGTAGCACGGCGGCTGAAGGAACCTCCATGCTCTTGGCCACATCACCCTTTTTCCTGGCTTCCTGTAGTCTTCGCCCCGTGGGATCTTCTGTTTTTTCCTGTCCGCTTGATTCTTCAGCCATAGTTTCACTACAGTTCAGAGTTTAAGGTTCGAAGTTCAAAGTGAAGGTGTTGTCTGATTAGATTACTACCTTTATTTTGAACGTAGCATTTTACATTTTACACTATCCAAGCCCCATGGCCAGTTTGGGCAGCAACCTGCCCAGCATTTCAAATTGACCGATCATCAGGGGCAGAAAGTAGGCCAGAGACAAGCCGACAAAAATAAAGCCCACCCCGATGTTTAAAGGCATACCAACGATAAGAATAGGAATTTGTGGAACAGTTTTCGCGATAATTCCCATGCCTATATGACAGAAAAAAATAGCTGCCGAGGCCGGTGCCATTATTTTAACGGCCATAAAAAACATCCGTGAGGATGCCTGGGTCATACCTTCAAAGCTGGCCTGGGTTATGTGCAAGGTGCCCGGAGCTACCCAGGTGAAACTTTCCTGGAGCGTTGTGATATAGAGGTGGTGTCCGTTGATACTTAGGAAAATCAGGATGGCAATAAGGTTCCAGAATTGACCGACCAGGGAAATCTGGTTGCCAAATTGAGGGTCCATGACACCGGCCATACCCATACCCATCTGAACCCCAACCATCTGTCCGGCCAGTTGAATGGCATCGAAAATGAGTCTGGTGAAAATTGCCAAGATTCCTGCAAAAAAAATTTCAGAAAGAATGAAAATAAAAAATCCCAGCACAGTTTGCGGCAGGTGCCCTGGCTCCACCGGGACTACAGGGGCCAGGACGATGGCCGTGGCTACTGTAAGGAGGATTTTAACTTGAGATGGCACACTGCGGGAGCCGGTAACAGGCATAAGAAAGATCAGAGGGCCCACCCTGATCATGACTATGACCATTACCTGAAGTTGATTTAATGTCCAGTTGAGCAGATCGGCGTTAACCATGATATTTCACATTAGCGGATAATGTCTGGAATGCTCTGGATGAGATTCTGGGTGTAATCAGTTATTTTAATCAGCATCCAGGATGCAAAAAAAAGTAAGGCCAGCATGACGGCTACAATTTTTGGGACAAAGGTCAGGGTCATTTCCTGGATCTGGGTGGTGGCCTGAAAAATAGCAATGGCCAGCCCGACAATCATACCGACCAGAAGGAGCGGGGCGGAGAGAAGCAGGGTAATGGTGATGGCATTTTGGCCTAAAGATACTGCTTCAAGTGGGCTCATGGCTAAACTCCAAAACTTTTGACCAGCGAACCGACGATGAGATACCAGCCGTCCACCAGAACAAAGAGTAGTAGTTTGAAAGGCAGGGAAACCATGACAGGCGGCAGCATCATCATACCCATGGATAAAAGGACACTGGCAACCACCATGTCAATGACCAGAAAGGGCAGAAAAAGGATGAAGCCTATCTGAAAGGCGGTTTTTAGCTCACTGATAACAAAAGACGGCACCAGGATTGATAAGGGCACCTCATCTTTATTGGCTGGTTTTTTTATCTTGGCAATACCCATGAAGAGGGCCAGATCTTTCTCTCTGGTTTGTTTGAACATGAAGGAGCGCAGCGGTTTTACTCCCTCATCAAAAGCCACCTGGAGACTGATTTCTTCGGCCATATACGGCTTTACCGCTGTTTCGTTAATTTCTTTTAAAACCGGGGTCATGATAAAAAGGGTCAAGAAAAGTGCCAGTCCTATCAGAACCTGGGCCGGCGGCATCTGCTGGGTGCCCAGGGCACTTCTGAGAAAGGAGAAAGCGACAATCAGCCTGGTGAAACAGGTGGTCAGCAGCAGAATGGCCGGGGCCATGGAAAGGACGGTAAAGAGGAGCAGAATCTCAATGACCACTGCAACTTCTTTGGGATCATCTGTTTCGGTGAGACCAACCTGCAGGGTCGGCAGGGTTGCCGCCAGGCTTTCCGACACGATAACACTGAGAAGGAGAACGGGAATGAGAAAGAAGAGAAGCCTTTTCATTGGTCATTCCTGTTTAAGGCCTTGCCAAGCAGTGAGGAAAACGGTGCCTTGGCAGGGGGCTTGTTGTTAGGAGACGGGATATCGCTCTCTTCCAGAGTGGTGAGCATGGAAATATGCTGGTCTGTGATGCCCAGAGCCAAAGCTTTGTCGGCAACTTTGACCACTGTTACATATTTTTTAGGGGCAATCATCTTTGTGTCCAGCACTTCAATAAGGTTGCCCTGGTGCACGCCCGATTGGCTCAGACCTAATTTTTTTACCCAGATGGCAAGCAGGGCCATCAGGCCGACCACAAGGAGCAATGCTCCGAAAACCTTGAGTAGGGTCAGCACCGTTGATGTGGTTCCTGCAAAATCTATAACCGGATCAGTAACAGTTTTTTGAGCTGCTTCCTGGGCGGCCCAAAGCGGCAGGGCGTAGAGCATTGAGAACAGAAATGTGATCCACATGCCGCATCTGTAAGAAAGAGTTGGTTTGGGGGAAGGTGAGTTCATTGCCAATTGCCCCGTTAGCCCATATTTTTGATACGGTCGGCTTGGCTGATAATCTCTGTGATCCTTACTCCGAATCGGTCATTGACAACAATGACTTCGCCTTTGCCGAGCAGCTTTCTGTTGATGAAAATTTCCACAGGTTCGCCTGCGGCCTTTTCCAGTTCCACCACAGCACCCTGGGTCAGTTGCAGCATCTTGTCGATGATCATCTCGGTGTGGCCCAGTTCAACAGTGACATTGAGCGGAACATCGAGCAGGAAGTCAAGGTTTTGGCTTCCTGCTTGAACAGCATCGGTATTGTCGTCCAGTTCATTAAAGCTTGCCGGTGCTGATGCATCTTCTGCCCCGGTATCTTCAGCTGCGAGATTATCCCAGTCTTCTCCTCCGCCATCTTCTGCAGCAGGAGCGTCTCCATTTGCTTCCGGATTTGCTTCCTCTAAGGCGTCTGCCCAGGCATCATCAGTTGATTCGTCAGCCATTTGCATTCTCCAGGGTTTTGAAATTTTCTGTATACATTTATTAAGATTGCGTTAATCTTTTTCTTGGTCAAACACTTTGCGCTTGATTAAAAATGCTTTGTTTCCCCGGTGAATTCCTGGGGAGCCCATATATTTACGGACACCGGAAATAAAGCCGGGCAACAGTTCGTCTTTTCTTTTGTCGAGCTGGATGATATCTCCTTCTTCAAGGCCGAGAATATCCCCTGCCGGAAGACTGGTGTTGCCAAGCTCTACCCTAAGATCAGCGGAGACATTCTTGATGTTGTCGGTGAGTACCCGTCTGAGGCTGATATCCTCATCGCTTTGCTCCCGCTGGAATGTTGTCATAAGTTTTTGCTTGACGGATTCCAGGTTAGTCAGGGGTATGCAGGCGGTGATACTGCCGACAGCACGATCCATATCAACCTCGTAGCGATTGATGATGACGACATCTTCCGGCTCACAGATTTTGGCAAACTGTGGATTAATCTCACTGCGAATATGCTGGACTTTGATGGGCTGCAGAGAATACCAGGATTTTTCCAGATCACTGAGCAGCAGATTGACGATGCGCTGGATCAGGCGTTGTTCAATGCCGGTAAAATCCCGACCTTCAATTCTGACGTTCCGGGTGCCGCTGCCGCCGAGAAAGCTTTCCACAAAAGCAAAAACAAGTTTCGGTTCAATGACAAAAAGGGCGTGACCGCGAAAGGGGTCCATTTTGAAAATTTGCAAACTGCTTGGTACTGGCAGCGTACGGACAAAGGCACCAAAGCGTTCAAGTTCCATGGGGACAGCTGTGATATCAAGAATTCGACGAAGTGCCGCTGAAATTGATGTTCTGATGGAGCGCAGGAATACATCATTAATGGCCTCCATGGCCGGCATTTTGATCTGGACAATGCGTTCCTGGCGGCTGAAATCATAGGCGGTATATTCGAGCGCTTCTTCATCGATTTGCTCTTCCGGTTCTTCAATATCACCGCCGGAAATTCCTTTAAGTAGCGCATCAACTTCGTCTTGGCTGAGGATCTGTTCCATGGAAAAGAAAGTATAGAGTTCAAAGTTTAAAGTGAAGGAACTGTCTGATCAAATGAATTTCTTGAGCTGCAGGTCCTTTATTAATAATTAAGTAAGTGTTTACAAGAAAAACGTCTATTGCACTACAAATTCGGAAAAATAGATGTTTTTTATCTTCTCCGGCCTTGTTATCCGGTTGAATCGTTCCAGCAGCTCGTCCCGGATTCGGAGCTTGCCTTCCGGGGTCATGACCTCTTCAAAAGAAAGGCTGGTCAGCATCAAAATAACAACATCCCGTAATTTTGGGGACAGTCGCTTGATCTTCTCCGTAATTTCTTCAGTGGGCGTTTCGGTGTCGATCTCCAGGCTGATTTTCATCTTCAGGTAGCGTTTGCCTTGGGGGTCGGACAGGTTGACCACAAATGGCTCCAGGGTAACGATTTCACCAACCGGATCCGGCAGGTTTGTCGGGACCTCCTGTGTTTCTGCCTCAAGGGTGGGTGGTGGGGCCAAAAACTTGGTATAGGCAAAAAATCCGCCTCCACCTAAGACGACAAGGGCAACTCCCAAGATAATGAAAAACATCATTTTGGATTTCTTTTTCGGCTCTTTGGCTCCTTCTTCAGCCTGGACTTCTTCTTCTGCCATGGTGATATCTCCATAGAATGTCTTAATTGGGGTGGAAGGCAAGCAAAGAGGCAATGCCTGCTAGCCTCTTGTTGTCTAAGCATGGCTATGGCAACTATTATGCCATACTTCAAATCATTAGTAAAACGATTGCTAACATTTTGTTTTGTTTTGATAAATTGCGTTATAGGCCGATGTGGAAAGATTGAAAATTACCCCGCTGCATTCGGAGTATGTCATTTTTCTGACGTTTGGCTATGGAGAAAGTCAAAAAAATGATGGATGGAACTCATGCTGTTTGGTCATGAAAAACAAGGCAAAATAGCGATGGTTTAAAAAATTGTACTTTGTCGCTAAGGAATGGGAATTGAAAAAGATTTTGTTATTTCCCGGCTTTTGTGGGAATTGCCCAGCTGGTGGCGATATTTAGTGGCTGGGAAAGAGTAGTACAAAAAATTGTTCTCCCTGTGTGCACCGTATCAGACGGGCAAAAGCGGCACAAAATGGTAACTTTTCAGGAAAGTTTAAAAAATTGTATTAGTTTTGAGGCGTCTCACTCCGGCGACATTTCGTCTAGTTCCTTGCCCTGTCTGGGATTTATAAGAAAAAATTAAAAATCAAGTTTATGGCACGGGTGTTGCTTTAGTAAAAAAGCAAGATAACAACTCTTATCTCCTTTCTCCTGAAAAAGGCCGATTCTGTCCCCCCAGAATTGGCCTTTTTCTTTTTAAAAGCCCGCCAGTGCCCGATTGCACTGACGGGCTTTTAGCGTTTTGAGCTCATTTCATTGTGGTATCATGCCCAGGGAACTGTTACTTTTCTTTCTTGTTATTTCGGTTGAGCTGGAAAAATAAGAAATGAGAGAGTGAGTTTTGTATCCAGTAGCTATTCTTCGCTGTCAGCACTACGACCATGAAAAGATTATGGATTGCCTGGATCGTATTGCGGCAGCTGCTTCGTTTGTTATTCCTTCCGGTGCCAAGGTTCTGTTAAAACCGAATCTGGTGACCGGACGGGGACATGATGGACTGGCCTGTAGTCAGCCAGAGTTTGTGGCATCGGTTGCCAGGTGGTGTGTGGATCATGGCGCTGTTGTTTCAATCGGTGATTCTCCTGCATTTGGCCGTGCCCAGTCTGTGATGCATAGCTGTGGGATAACTGAGGCTCTAAAGGGGTTGCCTGTGACCCAGCTTCATTTTTCTTCGGCACGTAAGGTGACATTTCCCTCAGGAGTAGAAATCGGCCTGGCTTCTGTGGCCCTTGATGCGGACCTGATAATTAATTTACCCAGGGTGAAGGCCCATTCCCAGGCCCTGGTAACCTTGGCGGTAAAAAATTTTTTTGGTTGCGTGAAAGGACTTCGCAAGGCCATGCTCCATCAGACTCTTGGCCGCAATCCAGAGCAGTTTGCCCAAATGCTGGTCGATCTCCCAGCGCTGCTCCCCCCTGGGATTACCTTTCTGGATGGAATTGCTGCCATGCATAAGACCGGGCCGACGCTGGGCGAAAGGTATCATCTCGGGCTTGTGGCAGGGGCAACAAATGCAATGGCCCTTGATACTTCTTTTTTGGATATTTTGGGAATTGCTCCGGCAAGAAGCATTGTCTGGCAACAAGCCATGGATCAGGGGGTTGCAGGCTGCTCTGCCCGGGAAATTTCCTATCCTTTCCTTGCCCCTGGTGATGTTGCTGTTTCTGATTTTATTGTTCCCTCCTGCGTAACTCCAATTCCATTTGCCTCCCTGCACGTTTGTGGTAGTATTATTAAGCGATTACGTTTGTTGCTTCGTTAATTTGCTGTCCGTCCATAAATGTCTGTTCCTGGACAGACATACGTTAAGTGCTTATTTTTGCAGTTGTAAATTCATCAGGAATTTTATGACCACTCTCTCTTAATGACAAGTTTTGTATTGGGACTATTGTCTCCGTGATTCCCGGCAACGGGAAATCGAGCGGGCAGATAGTCCTGAAGGTGAAGAAGTCCAAGGAGGTTGCTGTGACCAGTATGATCAAAACAGGTGTTTTGATGGCGGTTTTGACCGGAGTTTTTCTTGTGGCCGGCCAGGCCCTGGGTGGACAAAGTGGTATGCAATTTGCCCTGATAATGGCCCTTGGTATGAATTTTTTTGCGTACTGGTTCAGCGATAAAATGGCCCTTGCCATGAGTCACGCCAAAGAGGTTTCAGTGGGTGAGGCTCCGGACCTGCATCAAATGGTGACTATTTTGGCTAGCAAGGCAGGGCTCCCCAAACCACGGGTGTATGTCATTAACGATCATACCCCCAATGCCTTTGCCACAGGTCGTAATCCGGCCCATTCGGCGGTGGCGGTGACCTCCGGTCTGATGCAGCTTATCGGTCGGGATGAGCTGGAAGGGGTTGTGGCCCATGAACTGGCCCATATCAAAAATCGTGATATCCTTATCAGTTCCATTGCTGCTGTCATGGCCGGTGCCATCAGTTATCTTGCTTCCATGGCTCAGTGGGCCATGATTTTTGGCGGTTTCCGGGGAGATGATGATGACGATGGAGGAGGTAATCTTCTTGGCGGCCTTGTTATGATGATCGTCGCTCCCCTAGCAGCGACTATTATTCAGTTGGCAATTTCACGAAGCCGGGAGTTTCAGGCAGATGCCACCGGGGCAGATATTTGCGGGCGACCCCATGCCCTGGCAAGTGCTTTGGCTAAACTTGAACAGGGCAATAGGCGAAAGCCCATGGATGTGAATCCAGCAACTGCCCAGATGTATATCGTTAACCCGCTTTCCGGTGGAAAGATTGCCGGCTGGTTTGCCACTCATCCGCCAATCAGGGAGAGGGTGGACAGGTTGCTGTCCATAAAATAAACAGCTTTTTAGCTCAATAGGTTATTTCCCTTCTTCCAGCACGATAGCCGGGGAGGTGAAAGAGATGCCCAGTTGTGCTTTGGTGCTGATCATCACTGCTTCCACCAGTGGTGCATGGGTTTTTTGGTCACCCTCAGCTTGCCAGCGCACCAGAAAATTGGCTCCGGAGCCGCCCTCTTTTTCCGACTCCTTGATGATGTAACGGGTGGAGGCAAAGGGAGGAAGTTGTATTGGCTTTTTGAGGTATTTTTTGATCAGCTTGCCCTCTGAATCGTAGTAGTCGATCTGGGTAAATATCACCTCGTGTTCAGGGTCTGTGTTTCGCAAGCTGAGGGTGGCTGTGAGGAGAATTTCACTTCCTCTTTTGTGGTCACCACCGTAAATATGGGAATAGACCGGTACGTAAAGGAGCTGTCCTGTTGAAATGCGAACCACGGTACGGGCAGCTGAAAGTATTGGCACAAGCAGGGAGCATGTGGCAATAAGGAGAAAAAGCGATATTCGCATTCTTTGGATGTTTTTGGTGGACATTGAGGCACCTTATTTAAAGTGTGTTGCCGGACAATCGCTTTTTTTGCTGGTCGGGATGCAAAAGCGAAAGAAGCGAGAAGATCTCTTTACTTTCTTTGGTGAAAATTTTATCATTTTATAGCGTTTTTTGCAGAAAATAATTGTTGAGCGATTAATTTGAATCAGCATTATTTGCTGAATTTTTAAAAATAAGGGAGTTTGTGAATGTATAATCTTGATGGAAAGGTGGCACTTGTCACCGGAAGTTCTCGTGGAATTGGCCGGGCTATTGCCATGCGCTTTGCAGAAAATGGTGTCAATCTTGTTGTCAATTATGTCCGCCATAAGCGCGATGCCGAAGAAACAGCAAATGAGATAGAAAAAACCGGGGCAAAATGCCTGGTGGTAAAGGCCAATGTGGCAAAAGACGAAGATGTCTTGTCCATGTTTGAGCAGATTAAGGAACAATATGGACGTCTGGATTTTCTGGTGAGTAACGCCGCTTCCGGAGTGCTGAAACCGGTGATGGAACTCAGCACCCGCCATTGGAACTGGGCCATGGATATTAATGCCAGGGCTTTACTTACTTTGGCCCAACAGGCGGTGCCTTTAATGGTTGATGGTGGCAGGATTATGGCTGTATCAAGTCTTGGTTCTGTTCGGGCTGTGGAAAATTATACAGCGGTGGGTGCTTCCAAGGCCGCCCTGGAGTCACTTGTCAGGCATCTGGCGGTGGAACTGGGTGAAAAGAAGATTTTGGTGAATACCATTAGCGCCGGGGCAGTGGATACCGAGGCCTTGAAAAAATTCCCCAACCGTAAGGAGATCCTTGATACCGCTCTGGAACGTACCCCTCTTGGCACCTTAACCACCCCGGAGGATGTGGCCGATCTGGCTCTGTTTCTCTGCAGCGATTATGCCAAAATGATCCATGGCCAGACCCTGGTGGTGGATGGCGGTTATTCCATCAGGGCGTAAGGTAAGGTTTGCAAACAATGACGGAGGCGGATGAGCAGAGTGGGGGAGGGTTTGCAGTTGTTGGCGAGCTTGTCTTGGCCTCGGCATCGCCGCGACGGCAGAGGTTTTTGCGTGAGCTTGGCCTTGATTTTCAGGTTATGCCTGCCATCATCGATGAACGTAATTTGCCGGGTGAGGACCCGGATAATTTTGTGTTGCGCATGGCTAGGGAAAAGGCTGAAGCTATTTCCATACAGCATCCTGCAGCCTGTGTTCTTGCCGCTGATACCATAGTGGTACTTGATGGAGAAATTTTGGGTAAACCGGCTGATGCTGGCGATGCTTTGGCTATGCTTGGCCGGATGGCCGGAAGGTGGCATGAGGTGTTGACCGGTTTTTGTCTCTGCCGCCGGTCTGGGCCATTATTTGTCTGTCAGGTGGTGAAGACAAAGGTTCTTTTTAGGCCCCTTTCCGCTGAGCTGATTGCCGCATATGTGTCCACCGGCGAACCACTGGATAAGGCGGGAAGTTATGGCTTGCAGGGGCGTGGTGGTTTTCTTGTTGAAAAAATTGACGGCTCGTACAGCAATGTTATTGGTCTTCCTCTGGCTGAGGTGATGGAGGAGATGTTGGGCGCGGGAGTTGCTGTGCCTGTAACCAACAGCTAACAGCTTTTTTTTATGCACAGAGAAGGGAAATAAAATGGATGATGAGAGGATTTTAAATCAGGGTGTGAGACTGGCGCTGGAACTGGGCATTCGTTTAAAAGTGGAGATTGAAGGGGTCGATATTCTCCTGGAAAGTTCCTTTGTCGGATTTGTCGATGAGTATATCATTATCACTCCGCCTTCTCCTTATCAGCAGATTCAGCATAAGTTGTTTGATGGGGTTGGGCTGGTTATACGCTATTTTTATCAAGGCACCATTTATGCCTTTCAAACCAAGCTTCTGGCCCACAACGAAAAGCCGGTTAGTCTTTTTTTTATTGAGTATCCAAAGCTTATTCAGAAGAGTGAGCTCCGCAGCGAGAAAAGGTCGTTCTGCTATATTCCGGCAGTTGTGACCAAGGGTGACAAGGAGAACCAGGCAACAATTGTCGATATTGCCAGATCTGGATGCCACTTTACGGTAAGCGGCAAGAATAATAAGCGAATAATGTCCTTTAAGATTGATGACCAGGTTTCATTAAAGTGTAAATTCCCCGGGGTGAAGGTACCCATAGAAATTATCGGGGTGGTGAAAAATATCAGGAGCAGCCGCTACGAGAACAATGTTGGTCTGCAGTTCCATGAAAATACCGCTGATGTCACCCAGAAGATAATCAAGTGGTACCTGTCCACTATCGAGCAGTTTGTCCCAGCTGGTGAAGTAAAGCTGGATCTTTCTTGAATAAATGGAGAGGAGTTAGTCTTACTTAGCAATTTCTGCTGAAACAACGCCGATTTCCATGGTGTGCTGGTATTTAGCCGGAACCTTGTGATTGTCCAGGGGTATCTTTTTACTTATTCCTGGTCTGAGCAGCTTGGGCAGCCGAATTGTAAATTGCTTAATTTCCCCTTTGCTATCCAGAAAGCGTGCTTGGAGCAAGATGTTGCGAAGGGAAAGTGGGGTGGGGTTTGACACTTTAAATTGAACCTGCCCCTTTTTGTTTTTGGCCCGGCTGATTCGGATATATTTGTGGGGGCTGTTGGGCAGGTCCAGTCTGATAAAAGAGAGCAGGGCGTCTTTGCCTGGCTGGGATTTGGAAGAGGATGCAGCCAGAAAAAGTTTTTTGGCCTCTTTTGTGTCCCCCCGATCCAGGGCAAATTTGCCAAGCTCATTGTAGGAGGTGGCAGTGGGGAGCAAGTTGCTACTTTTTGTGAGATCCTGTAGGGCGCCTTGCTTGTTGCCCAGGTGCTTTTTGGCAAGGCCCCGTTGTTCAAAGAAATGAAAATAATGGTCATTTAGGCTAATGGCGCGATTGTAGGCAGTAAGGGCAGGTCTAAATTTCTTCTGTTTGAGGAATACATCCCCACGTAGTCCATGAAATAACCCCTCGTTTGGCTCAATTTGTATTGCCTTGTTGACCAAGGTTAAGGAGTTTCTGGTGTTATTGTTTTTTAGTGAGACAACGGCCTTGTCGAGATGAGCGTAGGCTGGGGCAGTTTTCTGCAAATGGTTGAGTTTTTGCTGAAATTCCTTGGCGCCGATTCTGCCTGTGCTGTTTAAACTCATGGCTGTTTTTTTATTGGCTTCCACCCGTTCCCTGGAGGGGGGATGGCTGGCAAATAGACCGGACAGCCAGTTTGTTTTTTTTTCCTCGGAAAGTCGCAGGAAGGTTTCCTGGAGTCCGATGGCGCTGTGTGGATCATATCCTGCCCGGGCCATATAGAGCATACCGTAATAATCCGCCTCAAGTTCCGCTTCCCGGCTGTATCTTTGGCTGATCAGCCCTGCGGCTAGCTGGGCTCCGCCCACTGCCAGATGCGCAAAATCGCTGTTCTGGGCTGCAAGTGAGGTGGCAAGAAGAGCACCTTGCAAAATCATACCCCTTTCCATGCCTTTAGCTCCATGGCGGGCAGCGGCGTGGACAATTTCATGGCTCAGCACAGCGGCAAGTTCCGCCTCGTTGTGTAATTCCAGCAGCAAACCGCGGTTGATAACGATTTTGCCGCCCGGTAGAGCCCAGGCATTGGGAGTGGAGTTGTTTAAGATGGTGAATTCGTAGGGAAGGGGGCGATCACTCACTGCAGCAAGTTTTTGCCCAACCTCATTGACATAGGCGGAGAGTTGCCGGTCGGCCAGGTAGTCTCCGCCCTGCATCTGTCGCCCCGGGCCATATTGCTGATTGCCGATGGAAATTTCCTGCTGCTCGCCGACAAACCCGAGTTCGTGTTCTCCGGTGACCGGGTTAATTGCACAGCCTGATAGAAAAAGAAGAATGAGGAGAAGAAGAGGAAGGGCTGGTTTCTGGTAATTCATTTTTTCTCACATGTGGTGATCAGAATAAAAAAAGCCCACTTTATAAAGCAAAAGTGGGCTTTGAGTTAACCAGGTGTAAAAAGGAGGCTGCAGTTATACCGCAAGGGCACTCTTTTCAGTACCCCCTTGAGGGGTATAAGTCTCCATTTAGCGGACGCTCCGCGCCGCTTAATTCGGCTTTAGACAGTCAGGTCATCCCGCAGAGCTTTTCTCGGCCCACCGTGTCCAGCAGTACTCCAGTCACGTATTGGGGCTATGGTGGACATGGCATCACTGTTGCCAATTCTGCCCAAGCGATCATGGATTGATTGCCAGATGCATTCCACCTCAGAGTGAATTTCACAGCGGCCATTAACAGACCCTCCGCAGGGGCCGTTCATCAGGCTCTTGGCGCAACGGGCAACGGGACAGAGGCCACCTGTAAGATGAAGGACGCAATCGCCGCAACCAGCGCATTGTTCCGTCCACTGGCCCTGTTCGGCTGAGCCACCCATAAAGCTGGTGTTAACAGCCGGGTATACGTTCACATTGGATCTGAGATTGGCGATAAAGTTGACCCCAACGCCACAGGCCATGGAGACAATGGCATCATATTGGCCTTTCCACTGGTCAATGGCGTCAATGTACTCCTTGTCGCATTGGCGTACCAGGGTGCCTTCGATGACTTCAACCTTTTTTCCCTCTTTTTGCAGGCCGAGTCGGATCAGGGATGCAAGAATTTCCACCTCACGTTCACCACCAGCGGAACAGACTGTTACACAGCCCCGGCAGCCCAGTACCAGAATTTTTTTGGCATTACTTACCATGCCCAGAATTTCATTAACGGGTTTACGTTCAGCTATAATCATTTTGATTCCCCTTTAAATGGGCACGGGCCTAGATCACTAATTTTTTTGTTCATCATCTGGCCGACCTCAACAAATTCAGGATGGAAGCCTCTTTCCAGATGAAACATTTCAATGCGTTCCGGTTCCACGGAAAGTTCCGCCAGCGCTTTTTTTATGGCAGCTACCCTTTTGGCAGCCCGCTGACTTCCTTTAACGTTGTGGCAGGTATCAGTGGGGCAGCCCACCACATACACCCCATCAGCTCCGTCTTCAAAGGCCTTCAGTAACGTACTTACCTGAAGTTTGCCTGTGCAGACAAGGCGGTTCAGGGTGATGTTTTCCGGCATTCCGTCATTTTTTAAGCCTTCTTTGCCTTCAGCAATGGTTTGCTGGGAGGTGTAATGGCAACAAAAAGCTTGTACGTCAGGAGTAAAACTCATCAGCTTATTTTCCTATTAGTATTATTACGCACCGCAGGCGGCGATTAATTTTTCATCTTC
>PJEL010001226.1_pt1 | contig 26952 bp, 18 predicted proteins | sample 1853271 | NCBI WGS metagenome assembly PJEL01 (sample SAMN08108733, study PRJNA415343) | Invertebrate metagenome, whole genome shotgun sequencing project. | host: Globobulimina | place: Sweden: Gullmar Fjord | collected 2015-08
GGGGACATCCGCCACGGCATCAGCCATAGAAACATCTCCAACAGTCATATTTGCCCCTACACGTTCTTTGATGGATCTGTTCTCTTCCGGGTACCAATAGTTGAGCTGCCAGGTGGATCTGTCATTGATGTCATCATACAAAACAATCCAGCACAGGATCTCGGGGGCATCCAAATCAACAGGACAAATTCCGAACAACATCCGATCCATCTCCATGGCCATCACTTTTATATATTAGGAACTGGTAAAGGAGACTTTTTGGAGCTTCAGCAGAATGATCCATCTTGGAAGTCTCTTTTGAATTACAAGAATCCACAGCATGCAGATACTGCAACTGTAGGCAAAGATGGCTGGGTGTATCTGCGATTTATCGCCGATAATCCTGGACTTTGGCCTATTCATTGTCATATTGCTTGGCATGAATGGATGGGGATGCTGATGCTATTTGCTGAAGAAGCTGAAAACATACCTCCAACTCCAAAGAATATCCTGCCACGTTGCCAAAAATCATGTTTCTACAATGCAGCTCCATTTGTCATTGAACCACCACTCTCTGACAATACATCATTGACGAGCACTGACGATGTCGTTGCCAGCAGTCAAGCAGATGTGCATGGGTATTGGTTTGCAAAGACAATGATTGGTGCTCTTCTTCTTGCCAAGATTCTCCTGTGATGGTGACCAGGTCTATGTTACGTTGAATCATATATCGTATGCAACAGACATAGTGAATGTAAAATAAAATACCAATAGTATTCATCTGCGCATCCGTGTATATCAGGAAAGATAGGTGAATGTATATGTAGGTCCAGGTCGTTCCTGACCGACCCTCTAAGACTCTCGTCTCGTCCAAACGAATCCAACTAGAAGCAGCAATATGATGATGATGATGACGTATTCGAAAACCAATAGAGTACCATCCACGATGCTGTCTGGTACAAGGATGAGACCACCTCGTGTGGGAGGACTGGTTCAAAACACTACAACAAGTCGTGTTGTATCATCTCGTGCTGTACAGGATCGCGTTGCACCACCATCCTTTGAATCTGCAGAGTGGAAACAGTTTGGTCAATCTGTCTCTGGAGAATGGGATGGGGTGAGTGCTACATTTGATGCAGATGGTCAACCCCGTCAACTGCCAGAGTATTATGTACCTCAAGCATACAGGGACTGGGATGTCCAGATACATGATTGGCAATGCCAGTGCAGTATGCTGTGTGATGCAGAAGGAATGAAATGTGTGACTAGGAAACTGATGCCCACGGTAGGATGCGAGGCTGATGCTATTGCATTTACAGAGGAAAAGGGTGCAAGCTCATGGGAGAACTCTGTCGTTACAGAGCATGGCCTTGCAACCAAGAGCCCAGGTGATGCAGTCTCGAAAGGAGATGTATTTGACTGTGCCGCAGAACATATATTACCTCTACCAGAAGATGGTAGGAGAATTAGAATCGTGCACTTGCTCAAGAGAATGGGGCCAGAGAGGCTGTGGAGAGTACAGGGTCTTGAAATGTATCTTGAAAAGAGGGATGGCCCATATACTGGGAGGAGAGAGCTCGCCGGATGCGGCGGTGGGATGGACCCATTTGCCACATCTGAACCACTATCCATAGAATCATTGTCGGTATTCACGCCGGAGACAGCCAAGGCCAGAGGCGTGAGGCATGTCAATGATACCAGGACAAATTTCAGTGAAGAACCTTGGGGATTTTTGGACAATGTAGATGCCAGCTCATTCGTTGGATTGCCTAAAAACTGCTGGTCTGCATTCTCGTGTGAAACTCTTGATGATCGCGTAACATTAATGCTTCAAACGGGTGTGTTATCATCCGATGGTACATCAATCTCCATGGTGCAACAGAGGTCTGTCAATGGCATCCTCTGCGCTGCTGAACTTATCACCATTCAGCGGTGACACATTCATTCTTTAAGAATCGTAATACTGGTGATTCTATATGTAATACTCCATATATGTTGTTATCAGGTAGAAGATTATCCTCACCTATATATAGGTAATGAGTATATACTCATTCCCACACTTTCTGTGATGGTGGGAACTGTTGCCATGATGGCGGGGTGTGGATTTGCGCGTCACCCTCAGGGAATGTAAAACAGTCTTTCCTGTACTAAAAATCTTCAAGATTAAAACTTTTAAAGTTTATGCATCAATTGAACTCCATAGAATAGGCGAAATTGGTTGCCTATCGGGCTATACACAGAAACGGTAGCTGGTTCGCTGGAAGGCGCAATGGCCCAACCAGTTGTCATACAGCCCGCTGTACCTCCAGCAATCGTAGAAATTCCATCATATGGATATAGTCCAGATACGTACGGTGGTGTTTACGGGGATCCTACAGCAGATCCGTATTACACCCCTCCATATGATCCAACCGTGCCAGACCCTGCAGTGCCCTTGGACCCTGCAGCGCTTGCTCCAGAGCCAGCAGTAAATTTAGTTGATTTAGTTTCTCCTATTCCTGTAGAGGCTTCGCCTCCAACGGAAGGAGTTGTTGCAACTCCACCGCTGGATGCTGCAGTGAGTGGAGATACTGTTGATACTGGAACTACAACATCAGATGGCGGAGGTTTGAATTGGTTTATGATTATAGTCGTGTCAGTTGTCGCTGTACTGACAATTGTATTCTCAACGTATCTCATGGTGCTGTATCAGCATCCAGAAGATCATAATCAAGCATGGTTCCCAAAGATTGTGGTTGTGTTTGGGATGACGATTGCAATCTATACAGTTCTCATGTTCCCACTTGATGTCACAAATTCTCAAGTATGTGATCTGACATTGCCCTTGGTGGACTGTTCTACAACCTTCCCCATGGATATTCTATGGCAAGTGGTGTACATTGCAAACATGGTGACAGTATTTGTTCTAGTCCCATTCTCTGTATTCTACTATGAGGGAGACTCTGAATGGAATGCTGGTAAAAAATTGCTCAGTGCCACATTGTGGACTCTTGCTATTGTGATTATTGTGGTCGTGATCATTGGTATACCATATATTTTAGCTGGTTTTGCCAACTACACAGTCCAGATTGCAATATCAGGTGTAGAGTCTGTGAGTAAGCTTGCCCCTGGACAGCTTGTCCCAGATCAATTTTCATCATGTATTCGTGTGCTTGATCGCCCTGATTTGGGAGTCAACGCATGTCAAGCGTCTGACGCATTCTCGGGGAATATCAAAGTGAGAGTCTCACTCATCATCTATGCCATGTCCCTTATAGCAACTGTTGGGTGGATTTTGTTCTTGCTCTTTGGTGCGATTGGAATGGTGGCCCTTCCATTGGACTGGATACGACAATTTATCAGTAGACCAAGAACTACCATTACGAATAAGCAGTATGTCGAAAGGGCAAAGGATCTTGCTCATCGTGCAAAGGATATCCAATATGTAGCAAATGGGTTGAAGAAGGAGAAGAAAGAGCGTGGTCGCTCCAGAAAATGGAGAAAGAACTACTCTGCTTTACAAAATCAGGTTACTGTACTTGAAGAAGATAATGAACAACTTGAGAGAGTGTTCCCCCAGGGAGAAGATCCTGCATACTCCTGGGCCATCACTGTGATGATGTACTGGGTAAAATTATTTGTCGGTGTCCTGGCTCTTGCAGTGTCAATCACGTGGGTTCTTCAAATTATTCTCTATATGTTGATTGATCCTCCAGTGACACCATTCCTCAATACAGCATTCATTGATGCCAATAATGTCTTCCCATTGTTTGGAACAATACTTTTTGGTATCTTTGTCTTTTATCTTCAGGGAACAGTGCTGAAAGGAAACTTCAAATTCGGCTTGAACATATTCATTTTTAGAGTACATCCAATCAAGAAGGGAGCAACAGTGATGAGTTCTTTCCTATTCAATGTGGCATTGGTGCTATTGGCAACAACTGCAACAATCCAGTTTGCAGCAAGTGCGTTTGCATTATATGCAAGCAATACAGAAATTCTAAAGATCTTTGGAAACACATTAACCAACATTGAAGGAATCAAGTATATTTATACAGAGAATATATACATTTATTGCTACTTGGCCGTCATGCTTATCAGTTTGTTGGTGATTCTTTTAAGGGGACCAGATCAATGGAAGAAGAAGAAACCAGAAGACTTTTACAATATGTAATGCCTTATGTTCACAATATATTACTTCAACAATCGTATTATAACAGCAAACGTTGTTTTTATTTCTTCCTGCTCATCAACTTTTTAAAACTGCTTTCTTCTTTTGAGAATTTGGGGGGACCTTCCACAATGTCAAAGCCTGTCCTACAACAACACCCACAAAAGATCCTTGGTCGTAATGCGAGCGTTCGAGCTGGACCACTTCTTTGCTGAACCCAAGCATAGTCATATTTGTCAAAAATCTTTTCTCCGTCACGCTTGGCGTTGTCATAGCTGGACATGGATTTAAAACGAATCCACAGGCAATGTTTCTCTTTCAGGGCATGGTCTAGAAAACCCTTGTATTTCCCCCTCACGCTCAAAAATTCCTTCACAGAATCCCGTAGATTTTCTGTATATTCTAGATACACTTCTGTTCGTTTTCCTGTTGCATCCTTTGGTGCTATTGCTATCTCAAATAGTGCTGGACCGGGATGCATGTCTTCAGCTAAACTCATTGTGGGTCCAGAGGCAAGGGCCTTTTGCAAGTTTGGCGCTGGAGCTATCAACGGATCCCATTCACATCCTCTCCATATCATACTATATCCAACATCCAAACCAGTACCTCTCTCGCGCCTCTGTTTTGAGTCCGGGAATAACTTTTTGTTTGGAGACATTTTGGGTCTGTTCGTCTTGGTAGGTAAAGATTCCTTCTTTTTCGCTTAGAGTGTCATTCGTAAGCCGGTTGTACTTCTAATAATTGTTTTTATTACTTATATTATGACACTGTCAAGTCAAAGTATGCAACAAGGCTTCATTGGACGATTGATTCACGAGGATTCTCTACGACCTTCTTGCAGATTGGCCTTGAAGGAATCTACACTAAACTCTTTAGCATAATTAGCTTCAGTTTCTTCCAGACTGGGAAGGTCAGCGAGAATAGCTGCGAGTCCTTTCTTCGCTGATTTATTTTTCGCATTGGATTCGTCCTTGTCTGCAGGGAACAAGTCCAGCAAGGAGCCAGTATCCATCTCTTTCATAGACATGTTGTCCGCATTAACCACTGCTGCAGCCACATCTAGCTTGAATCTTTGAAGGGACATAATTGATTCCTCCAAAGTTTCCTTTACTAAAAGTCTATACACATTCACTGATCTTTTCTGACCCAGTCTATGTGCTCGATCCATAGCTTGAAGATCTTTTTGGGGATTCCAATCATGCTCCATAAAGATTACAGTGTCAGCAGAGGTCAAGTTAAGACCTAGTCCTCCTACTGACGTGGTCAGCAGCATGACATCGATTGTTGGATCAGCATTGAATTTTTGGACTACATTAAATCTCTCAACGGCATCTACAGTTCCATCTATGCGAAGGTACGATACCTTCATGGGGTTTAAGACGGATGTCTCCACCAGATTAAGCATTGCCTTTGTCTGGGCAAATACCAGGACCCTATGACCAGCGTCAATGTCTTCCTCATCTTGGCCGATTCCGCAGTCAGATAAGAGTTCTTTCAAAGCCGCCAGCTTTGGAGAATATTCTACATTATCACGAACCTTTTTTATTGCTGTGTCCCAGTCAGTTTCACCAACACACTCTTGGAGGGCTTCATGGTGGGACTTCTTGTCCTTTTCCAGAACAAGCAAAGGGTGGGAGCAAAGCTTTCTCAGATAGCTGAGTTCTTGGAAAATGTGTGATTTCGAATCTGCGGATGGGTCCAACGATTCAAGAGACTCCACGAGCCCTTTGCCATTGAAATCACAGAGAAGCTTTGTTTGAAGTGGGCTGGGATCACACATGATATCCTGTAGGATTTTCGGTGGCAAATCCTTTAGAACTTGATCTTTCGTCCTCCTCAATATAAATGGCATAATCTGCTTGTGAAGAGACTGCAGTGCTATGATAGATTCTTGTTCTTGAGCAGACTCCTTTCGATTTTTTCTTGCCTTTTCAACAGACCTTCCATACTTGGCATTGAATGTTTTTCTGTCTCCAAGATATCCAGGCATCAAAAATTCAAACATTGCCCATATTTCCATTATTGAATTCTGAATGGGTGTACCACTGAGTATCAGCCTATGTCTCCCATTGAGCTTTTGTGCAGCTTGTGCAAGTTTGGATGTTGGGTTTCTGATTGCATGACCCTCATCTAGCACAATATAAAGCCATTTTATTTTTGCAAGAATGTCGATGTCAGCTCGCAGCGTTTCATACGAGATAACAACGACAGAATGAGATACAATCCTGTCATAACATAGCCTTCTTTCTTGGGGCTTTCCATGAACTCTGAGGGGCTCTAGGATATCTGTGGAGACAAACTTGGATATTTCATGAGGCCAATGTGACACCAGTGTTGCAGGGCAGACTACAAGGGAGGGTTTAGGTATATCTGATTCTTCTTTACTTGATTCAAACGATGCACGTTGAGCCTGCGTGGCAGCTGCCATAATAACTGTTGACTGGATTGTCTTACCTAACCCCATATCGTCAGCCAAGACACCATGTAATCCGAATCGGCCCAAAAATGCCAGCCAATTTATTCCTTCTTGTTGATATTGTCTAAGAGTTCCAGTTAGGAGTTTGAAAGGAAGAGCATAGTCTTCTACGCTGTCATTATTCAGGAGTTGCTCCAAAAAGTTCCCATCCTTCAGGATCATTTCCTTCTGAGCTGAGGACAATGCTTCTGGAATGGCAACACCATGTGCCAATGGCATTAGTGCCACAGCTTGGGCAAAGCACTTGGATGCAATCGCTCTGACTGATTTTGAATGGTCGCTCATTCTTCGCATGACATACACCACAATGAGAGACACATACGGAACAACTTCCATACCAACACCATTCAAAATTTCAGACAGCAGTGTGATCCCCCCGAGCTTTGAGGAATCAGGACTCCCATCTTTTATAATGGTATCTAAATTCTCAAGTACTAATGGCAAGTATTGGGCAGTGCTCTTTTTGCAAATGGCAGCAATGGTTTGTGAGATTGATTTCTGAAGAGCATAGTTTTCTACATGTAGCCAGGGCATCAAACCTTTCACAGCATCTCTTAGAGCTTTTGAATCCTTAATTGACAAGGTAATATTCTTTAATATAAATGACGCATCTATGACAGTTTGGAAAGACGAGTTTCCTTCTACTGTCTTAATTTTCTCCATAATTTGAGACTTCCAGAGGCTTGGTACTTGCTCAATCGACTCACCTGAGCCAAGTTTTGAAACCAATTTATTCAGTGCCAAATTTCCACCCTACATACAACATACGAAAGCTTATCAACATTTGCTTCAAAAAACATACAGACTCATTACTTGCACATACCCTGCTAGTTACACTCACTAAGGATACTGGGCCATCTTCTTTCTTTTCAACCTGTTGATCTGCATCTGTGACTGACTTTTTAGCATCTAGAATCTGTGCTCTATCCGCACAAGCAAACAAACACAAGTTCTTAACGATTTTTCCCGATGGTGAGGGATTTCTACTCCGCGCAATCCACACCAACTCTGCCAGGTATTCAGCTACCAGCATCTGAAGAAATTGGTCCTTTTCCCTGCGAATGCCAGCGATCAGTGGCTGTATAATGTTATTTAACTTTGACGGAAGTACGGTTCCTGTAACCCGGCAGAGTCTAATCACAGCAGATGCCAACAAACTTGAAACCCCAAGTGCAAAGTTCTCTTCTACTGTCTTCAAATTTGCGTAACTATTCAATAAACCTTGCAACTGATCACTTTTCAGACTTTCAGGAATACAATGCTCCAGTTCTCTAGTAGTACGAGATCGAAAGTCGAAATCGGATATCCCAATCCTAGCAAAACTCTCAGCCATTGATTCATAGGGTTTTGAAAACTCATCAAGCCCTTGCTTGCTAATGAGTGCTTGATTCAAGGCGTTAAGAATCTCAGCCATACCATCAAAATTACTGATCTCCTTAATTTGATCTGTCAAAAGAGTCATGGATCCAATCTGTTTCTTGAGACCGCCAGAGCTCATGATGAAATTCCTCACTTGTGTCAGCAGATGGGTTTCCAATTTCGGACTGTCTGCTGAGAGAGAAGCAGCAATGCCACAGATGAGAAATCTTCTCCCAGATGACTTTTCTTTTGTAACATATTGAGGGATACTGAGTTCTTCAAGATCCACCAACTCTTGTATTTCTGGCAAGCTTGCCATAGATGGCCTGTTGAATTCCTTTCCAGATGTGAACAAAGCAATATCCATGATTGCATTGACAAGTGATTCGTCCAACAGGAATTTCGTACTATTTTTCATTGCCTGAATCAATGTATGTGCTGCTGTAACGGCTATTGCACATATATCGTCATCACTATCTGTCACAATTACCTGAATACAGGAGAACAGACCAGCCAAATGATGCTCAAAAAGCATTGCATCAAAACCAAACCCAGACCGAATAATCGCGATATAGCATTTGATAGTTGCGATGCGAATCGATGCTACTTTACTAGAAAAATGGTACCACAGTCGAGGAATGTTCGTAATACTACCAATAGCTGATTCTCCAATGTTTCCCATGAACAAACATTCCAGCAACCTCGATGCACTCTTTGTGGCTACATTTATTGGATCTAGTGATAACAGAGCATCCCACAGCATACGTATGACAATAAATAGTTCATCGGTCTCAGCATGTGAAAAATCCTTGACACAAGGAATCAGACATTCTGCAGATGCAGATCGAACATCTTCCATCTGGTCTTCAAGGCCCCTTCTTGCTACAGACACAATATCATGGAACACAGATGTAGGTATTTCATTTCTGGCAACCAATACATACTTGAGGGCACTTATTGCACCATGTCTAGACTCCCAATGATCTGCATAAGAGATCTCAGAAAGCAGTTTAATGGTTTTCAAGAAGAGCTCATCACTCATTGAACCAGCAAGTGTGCCAAGGACCTGTGCAGCAGTCTCCCGGACTGGAGCTATCACACCATCTGATATATAATCTCCAAACCTATCCAGAGCTAGAACACATAGTAGATGCATCACACACTCCTCAATCCATGTCTTATTATCTAGCATAGCCCGCTCCACATCTGCCCATGTTACAGGTAAAAGTGTGGGCTTTCCTTTCCCCTCTGCTGCCAGCCATCCAGTGGGCACATCTTCTATAGTGGCGAAAACACCAGCTGAATGCGAATGATAACGCAATATGGAGCGCAACCCAAGGGCTGCGCCATGACGTGTCTCCCAACATGGGTGGAGAAGATCTATGCAAAGCTTGTCAGATATCCTCTGGAAAGGCCACATACCCGACATTGCGTCTTCTAACATATTCGTTCCTGCTTTGCTAATACCTTCATTTTCCTTTGCCTGGTGGCCGTCTGCTTTTGCTCTTTTTTCAGGGCCATTGTTGCCTCCATGCTTTCTTTTCCTTGCCCTTGACATGGCTCTCTCTCGTGCACTTAACCGCGATTCCAGAATACATGTCGCGTCAGCAGAGCCACCATCATTATTATCTGTAGCTACGATGTTGATTTCGAAGTCCTCATCTGCAATAAAGTCATCGGTACTTACCAGTTGCCCTGAAAGACCATCAAGACCCAACCTAGATTTCAGATGCTTCTTTTGCTGTTGCAGTGTCTGTTGGTCCTGTAAGGAATCAATAGAAAACTCTGCTCCCTCAGACGCAACTAAAGGCTTGGAATTTTTCATGAGATCGTGAATATTGATGTCATCAAGGCTAAGTGGAGGCATAGATGCCTTGTCATCTTCATCTACTTCTGCTTTAACCTCATTCTCTTGAAGGGAGTTTTTCATACTCTCCACTGTATGGTGTTGACAGTGCTTGGCTATGAGCTCCAAGCAATATGATGCCGCCGTACGCCCCTCCCATCGCTTTCCGAGTAGCGTTTCGGTAATCTTTGTCAACAACACAAACAGTTGACCAGGTTGGTTTGTAGCAACTGACGCAATTTGTTCAGCAGCAGCACGTCTGATGTCCTCACTCTTTCCATCTGCAAAAATGTGTTATTTCACGATATGAAAAAGCCTTACATTAATCAAAACCCAATCGCAAGCAAAGCAACTTGACAAACCTTGAAGAAGTTTCAACAGTTTTTCGAGCCTCGTTGAATGGCTCTCTGCCATCTTTCACGTATCCAGGCAGTGTTTAATATTGTTTTATACGTTTATCCATGATTTTAATCAAATTATTTGCTTTAAAGAATGACTGCTGACAACCTCCCTATTCCGTTCAAAAGGCTTTTTCCTAGGAACTCAGGAAAAACGTCATCTAAATCCCATTTCACCATCGCCTCACTCTTGGAATAATACACGTGCGTATCCTCTCCTTTAACATACAATATGTTCTATAATTAATGGCTGGATAGGCAATGTAGGTAATTATATTGGTGTTAGGACACGGAGAGAAGAATTCTTTGCAGGATTACTAGAGCTAATGAAAGTTATATCGTGGGGCAATCCTGCATGGATCAGATGCTCTGGAGCAAGAGGTAGAGAGATAAATGTATCTTCATACATCAAACGACAAGAGAGTCGGAAGGTGATCGTTAGAGCTGGAATGTCAGAGGCTGAACTGAATTCCTTGACAGCAGTTGCCCAGGAAGTGGCAGATGTTGCTGCATCTATCACGAGTAGGTACTTCAGGACAAGATTTGAAGTTGACATAAAATCTGATTCATCTCCTGTGACCATTGCGGATAGACAAGCTGAACGTGCTATGAGGGAGACACTAGAGTCCAAGGTTCCATCTCACTGTATTTTCGGAGAGGAGGAAGGTTTTCAATATGGCAGCAATGCAAATGACGCAGGCAAAGACTATCTTTGGGTTCTTGACCCAATAGATGGAACAAAAAGTTTCATCACTGGGAAACCGGTGTTCGGTACCCTGATTTCTCTCCTATACAAAGGTGTTCCTATCCTTGGAGTTTTAGACCAGCCCATCCAGAAGGAGAGATGGCTAGGGGTGAGTGGGAGGCAGACAACACTCAATGGTGAAAGTATTAGCACTAGAAAATGCACAGAAGTTTCTTCTGCGTATTTATACGCAACGACCCCTCACATGTTTGAAGGACAAACTGAAATAGCATTCAATGCACTGAGAGATAAAGTGAGGATTCCATTGTATGGCTGTGATTGCTATGCCTATGGGTTGCTTGCAGCTGGACACTGCGATATTGTCGCCGAAGCTGATTTGAAGCCATATGATTATATGGCATTAGTTCCGATTGTGCAAGGTGCGGGGGGTGTCATAACCGATTGGCAAGGTAAATCATTAACATGGAGTAGTGATGAAGCTTCCCAAGGCAGTGCCCCTATTGGGGAGGTCCTGGCTGCAGGAGATGTCTTGTGTCATCAAAAAGCCCTGTCAATCTTACAGAATCATCTTTGAATACGATAAATTAGTTTAGTCGGTTTGCCTGAAAACGATTCGTCTGTCTCCCATTGTCGAAAGCTTCTTCTTGATTTCAGATATGATATCAGACTTGGGGATTGTGATTTCAGTCTCATTGTCCAGTTCTTTCAGTTTCACCTGGCCTGCATTTATCTCGTCCTCCCCAAAGAGAATAACCAAAGGTATGCCAGATTTCAGGGCATAGTTCAGCTGGTCTCCCATTTTAGGATTTGGTTTGAAACCAAATTCACACTTGATGCCAGCACTCCAGAGATCAGATGCAATCCTCATCCTTTGAGGTTGAAGGCCATTCCCGATGGATGCTACCAAGACTTCTGTCTCTGTCTCTCGAATTGTTCCATTGTTATCTTTCGTCTTTTCTTTCATTTGTGACTCTAAGATTGCAAATACACGCTCAATCCCGATGGACACCCCGACAGCTGGAACCTCTTTGCCACTGAACATTCCAACAAGATGGTCATACCTACCACCAGCTGCAATGCTACCAACACTCCCCCCCTTGAAAACAGCCTCATAAATGACACCAGTATAGTAATCCAAGCCTCTAGCAAGTGATAAATCAAACGAAAATGGCTTCAATGCACTCATCACATCAAGAAACTCAAAGAGAGCTTCCAGGTCCTTGAGAGCAGCAGCACTCTCTGGATGATTTGCAAGAGGATGCGATTCCTCCTGTAACTTTGCCAAGAGCTGCCTTGGCTCACCTCGGAGAACAACAAATTCTCCAATTTTATCTGCTACATTTTCAGGTAGCCCTTTTTCTTCGACCATTTCCTTCTTCACTGCTTCCCATGGCTCTTTATCCAACTTGTCAATGGCTGAGCAAATTGGCCTAAATTTCTGGGCTGGAACACCTGCAATATCCAGCATGGCATCCAGTAATTTGCGGTGGTTTATCTTGATTTCATAATCTCCCAAGGCCAAATCGTCTAAAATTTCTACCAATACTTTAAGAACCTCAGAATCAGCCACCATGGGAGAATACACCCCAGCAATGTCAAAATCACATTGGAAGAATTCCCTGTACCGTCCTTTGTTCATCTGAGGTTGGTCTCGTCTATACACCTTGGCAATATGGTACCTTTTGATATTCGTAATTCCATGTACAGCAACATGACGGGCGAAAGGAACTGTCAGATCGTATCGTAAACTTAAGATTTCTCCCCCCTGATCAGCCAAGTCATAAATCAATTTAGAATCCTCTCCATATTTCCCCATCAATGTCTCCCGAAGCTCAAAAACAGGAGTATCAATAGAAACTGCTCCATGCTTTTTGAACACGTTGATAATCTTTTGGAAAGCAACTTCTCGTATCGCCATTTGCTCGGGGCCAAAATCCCTTGCCCCCTTTGCAATCTTTGGCTTTCTTCCAGTGGAATTTGCTTCAAGAACTCTGGTAACAGAATCAAGAATGCCCTTGAATCCAGGATCAATAACGGATGTCTTTTGTGTCAGGATTGAGTACGCCATGTTTATATCTACTATTGGATCAGAAACTTCCTTCAATGTCAAATCCTGCATCCTATCTTCACACGCAGAAGCATTTTTGATCAAGCTCTCAAGAGTCTGCAGCAAGGTTTCTGTACCAGTCCCCAGACTGTATGTTGGTAGTTTCTTCTTGGATTTTCCATTCATTTCAGAATCATTCTGCTGCAACTCAAATTCTCTTTTTGCGACTGAAATACTGAGAATAGCACAAAGAGCTTCCACTCGAATAGCACTTGCAAAGGTCTCAAGACTCTCAAGACACGCCATGGCACAGGGAACATGTGGTGTCGTATCATTGCTTCGAATGACGCCTTGAAGGGTCAAAGACCGATCGCAAAGATCTCTCTTGGATTTTTCCAAAGAGCCAACCAGTCCTTGTAGGTCTTGCACTTGTTTCTCCACTGTTGAATCAGCTGACAGCATATCCAACATCAACACTGTTCTGTCAAGACTCAAACCAGTTCCTTCTAAAATCAAAGATGCCAGAGAGAGAATATCGGGCCCAAATGATGGAAGAATATAATGTCTATGAGATCCAGACTTATGAGGTGGGAGAGACACTGCAGCAAGTGATGCCTTGGCTGACGACCCCACTGCATCCATAGCACACTTGATAGCCCCATGTACTTTGGGTACATCAACAACAGAAGAAATCACGTTGTTATTCTTCTTTAAAACCGCCTGATTTGATCCAAGGAGCATACTGCGAAGAGTATCAGCAGATGCATTCACTTCCTTGAGTGGAAACGTTTCGGCAACATCAGGCTCAAAGCATTTGACTTCTGCACGTAGCACTTCTGCAGACAATGCCACGACGAATGTTGAGAGATTGAGGAAAGCTGCCCCTTCTTGAATACAGAGGGATGCAATCCCTGATGAGCAACACATCCCATCTTCCAAAATCAGTCGCTCATCGGTGCTTAAAGAACTTGGCTCTATTCCAGCCTTCTCAAGAGCAGTTGAAAGGTCCTCTCCAGACAAGTCCCTCCCAATGCCGTGGCAAGCATCAGCGATCACTGAGAATACATCCTTATCAGTTTTTGACTCAATGTTTACTTGAGGGACAACCCCTGAGTTCAGCATACCACACAACTGCTGCGCTACAGCGAGCCTGCACTTGCTTTTGCCATTGACCACGTTGTTTAACTTGAAGAAAAGAGCTACACGTACAACAGCAGCTGGAATAAACGAAGAATTGATTTGATCAGTAGATGTAGGCTTTTCTTCTGCTTGAAACTGCTTTGGTGCGGGACTGTCCTTTTTGACTCGCTGTGCAGCCGAGGCATCCAATTCAACTTCCAAAGCGGCAGAGGCTATTGGGAGCACATCTGCAAGAGATGCCTGCCCAGATCCAATAATGTACGTTTTAGATACCATTTTTTTGGAATATACACTGTCCATAGTCGACGATGTTCGAGGAATCAAGTATCCTTGATCAGACTCATTGCAAAGGTCCATGTGAGTGGATGTTTTTATCAACAGTATGACGATTTCAGAGATGTTCATTACATTGATGATGTAAAAGATTTGGATATCATGATAGACGTAGAATCCTTAATGAGTTTAATGCCACTAATAGTGTAGATCCCTCATGGAACATCACAGCCAGCCACAGAGGAATGAAGCCCAGGACGGTTGGCAGAGCCAAGACAAGAATAGATCCAGCAGCAAGCAAGATATTTTGTACAATTATCTGGTGGGTTATACGAGCAACTCGCAAAATTATTGGAATAGATGATACTCCAGATGAGTCATTCATTACCACGACGTCGGACGCAAGTGATGCTGCCTTTGCAGGAGAGGCTATGGCTACACCCACTCGAGCTGCAGCAAGTGCTGCGGCATCATTTAGTCCATCCCCGACCATCATCACGGATGATTTCTTTGATTTATTCTTCATCTTTGAGTCGTTTCCAAGAGATTTGACAAGGTTGAGCTTTTCTTCTGGCGCAAGGCCAGAGTGAACGTTGGATATCCCCAATTTGTTTGCAATTCTCCTTGCACTTGCCTCATTATCCCCGGTCACCATGACAATCTCACAGGCATCAGCGATATTTTGTCGCCTGTGGTGGCCCCATGTGCCTTCTAAGAGTTTTCTAACTGAAATAAAACTTGCATCTCGAATCGTATCTTCGCAGAAAAAGGCCGCGGCAGCTTTGACTGTGGAAGAAGCATCAGTCAACAAGAGAATACTGAGTATGGCATCCATGGACCCTTTGCTGGCAACGGTTTCTTTAATCTTCAAGAGGGCTCTATCATCACAAATACTAGAAATAAACTCTAAAGACCCAAATAAAGATTTATACACCTCGCCAGACTCTAATGTCACCAGACCGCTCACTCCACCCCCGGGAACAAGATTAAAATCTGCAACTGCCAAGTCTTTACCTGTCTGCCCTGCACGTGCTGCCTCGGCGATAATCGCTGCAGATACGGGATGAGTACTACGAACCGATAGTGCGTTTGCTATTTTCAAGCTATCAGAGACTGGAAATATCGCATCACAATCTAGGTCGATGGGCAAGATGGTTTTCACTTCCAGAGATCCTGTAGTCAATGTTCCAGTCTTGTCCATTGCAATAGTTCGACACAACCTAGCTGCATCAAGCACCCTTCCTCCCTTCAAAAGAATTCCACGAGATGCTAGCACAGCAATGGCTGATACGTATGCCATCGGAACCATGACAAGCGCGCACGGAGATGCCACAGTAAGTAGACCCATTGCTCTATACAAGGCTCCTTTGGTCGCCCCTTGCCCAACAATGGGCACTCCCATGGCAACCATGATGATAAACGATGCTATCGTAGCGCTAATAACTATTTTACTATATGTCTCACCAAATATATCCAGGAATGTTCTCAGCTTTGGCCGCTTTGCCTGCGCATTCCTTGCCAGACGAGCAATTCTAGCAGGTGTCGAATCCTCAGAAACTTGGGTGACCCTGACACAAAGAGCACCATCATGACACAATGATCCAGCTGGTACTTCACTACCGGGACGTTTTAAGACAGGGATTGACTCCCCAGTGATATGTTCCGCGCTGACAAGAGCCTGCCCATGGACTATCTTACCATCCAGGGGTACCTGGCATCCAGGTCTCACAAGGACTATCTGACCCACCTCGACATCCCCAGCTTGAATAGTAGATAGCGATGTCATATCTGGTTCTCCTTCTTTTGTCATCTGAATCACATCTGCACGATCAGGCACGGAATCAAATAGCGTTTTTAGGCTCCCTTGAGCCTTTTCTGTCAGCATGTGTTCCACTGCATGAGATGTCTGGAACAACACAAGTAACAACGCTCCTTCTAATGGCATCCCAGCAACTAAAGTTCCAATTACAGCCAAGTTCATCAACACGTGCGTGTCGACTCGCAGGGCAACAACATCAAGCAGGAGAGACAATGCTGCAGGAATTCCAGCCAGAACATACACAGCAACTGTACAGAAAATTGCTGCTTTTTGATACAGCAATAGCCTTCCTGCATCCATATTTCCCAAACTATATTTCCACTGGAATATTGCAGCTGCTATAAAGAATACTACCTTTCCTATTGAGCTACTTTTGCTCTGTTCTAGATACCAACCAATCTGCTGCAACCCTGTAGAATGCAGCAATCGCTTGAGTTTCTCAGGTACTGTCGAAACCACACTACATTCTTCCTCGCTGTAGTCCAAGCTACTAGAACAGCAAGAGTGGCCATGATCCACAGAGTGATCATGGTGATGATCATGGTGATGATTTCCATGGGCCCTACAGTCAAGTCTTTTACCACCAGCAACACGGTGTGTGTATCCTTGTGTTCTCCTACGATTGCTATATATACTCCACGAAACATGATTGTATCGCCGTGACAGGCATCGCAATCCATTCCACCCTCCATTTCCTCTATAACGACACATGGGAAGGGTCACACTGCTGGACACGTGCAGAGGTGATGCCCTCTCAGCGAGCATCGTTCACTTCGTTGTCTTCTCTATTTTATTTCTTATTATTTAAAATACAACAGAGCTGTTGCGCTATCATTGCGCAATCAGGCATGCTTGATTTCGAGTGTCAAAATAGCATTTTTTAAAAGATCAATAGATTTTTTTTTCGAAATCTCTCCGTCAACGAAGCACGTGTGTGCGGCCTACATGCTTCCAATTTTATTTTATTAACATTCTTTCACTTTTACAGCACTTGGAAAGTACCATTAGAGACATGCTACGCGTAACGAACGCCACACATGTGGCTGCTTGTGTATTTGGAACCACAGGACGTCACAGACAGGGACGTACCTCGACACCAAGGATTACAACAAAGAAATTCAATCATACACATGAAAGCAAGAGAGGGATCACCTGCTCTGCTGCCTCTGTCACGCCTGCACAGATGGCCCCAGAGTATGTTGCTGAAGCAGGTCTCGGTGTGGGTATATACCGCGGTACTGATGGGTTCTTGTACTGTGATGGCGTGAAAATCGATGATATCCGCGCTCAGGCAGAGACATCTCCTGTCTACATCTATTCAAAGGAGAAAATCCGTTCCAACTATCAAGCATACCAGGAGGCATTGGAGGGACTGGATTCCATCATTGGATATGCAGTAAAATCCAACAATAACCTCAAGATTGTAGAATATCTCCGTGAACTTGGATCTGGAGCTGTTCTTGTGTCTGGAAATGAGCTCAGAGTTGCTATCAAGGCAGGATTTGATCCAACAAGGACAATCTTCAATGGAAACGGAAAGCTGCCAAAGGAATTGGAGCTTGCTGTGGAGCTCGGTGTTCTCGTGAATATCGACTCTGAATTCGATTTGGAAAACATCCGCCAGGCAGCAAAGAATGTAGGCAAGGCTGCAAGAGTGTTGATTCGAATCAACCCAGATGTCGATCCACAGGTGCACCCATATGTATCCACTGGGCTTGCAGGGTCCAAGTTTGGTATTCGTAACACCCATCTCCAATGGTTTTTGGACGAGATAAAATCTTCTCCATCAGAATTATCTCTGGTTGGAGTTCACTGTCATCTTGGGTCAACAATCACAAAGGTCAATATCTTCAGGGATGCAACACTCCTCATGGTGGATTTCATCAAAAACATCAGGGAACAAGGATTTGATCTCAAATACTTGAATATTGGTGGGGGCCTTGGTATTGATTATTATAGAAAGGGAGACACACTACCAACGCCAATGGATTTGATCAATACAGTCAGAGATCTGGTATCCTCCCTTGGACTTACCCTTGTCATTGAGCCAGGAAGATCCATGGTTGCCAACTCTGCTGTCATGGCATGCACAGTCACAGGGACCAAGACAAATGGAAATAAGAATTTCATCGTCGTCGATGGATCAATGTCTGAGCTCATCAGACCATCATTATATGATGCATACCAGCATATTGAACTTACAGCACCAAGCACCAACAAGGTGGAAACCTATGACATTGTCGGCCCAGTGTGTGAGTCTGGAGATTATTTAGGAAAGGACCGCGCACTCCCAACACCGTCCCAAGGAGATGGATTAGTTGTTATGGATGCAGGAGCATACTGCATGGCAATGGCATCCACATACAACTTGAAGATGCGTCCATCAGAATACTGGGTAGAAGATAAAACGACTGTCAAGCAAATTCGTAAAGCAGAGACACTAGATGATTATATGAGAATGTTTGATGGACTGTAACTGATTGATTGAATCTAATCAAGCCCCTGGCCAATGCATTACAATATTTCATTCTCCATGCATGCATGGACCGATATCATGTCCAAATATATTTGGAGAATCCCCGCCCATAGAATATTCTTCGGGACATCCGATTGCATCCTTCACAGACACGCATCATACGTGATTGAATTTTATAATTCTCTAAAATTATACATCTGACAACAATGCAGGCCATCGCAATGAAGACAACGCCAATTATGGCACAGGTACGCGACTTTCGGGATATCCATGAATCACCTTGCGTATCCCACGGGGAAAACCTACTTTCCCGTGCGATCTACAAGAATTCTTCTACCAACTTCCACTTGGATCAATTAATGACAATGCGCGTGTTTCGAGAGTCTCATTGTGCTTCCTGACTGTGATCCCTACCATCTTCATTGCTGCAGGCACGAGTTGCCCCTTCAACCCAGAGAATGATCCGTCATCATGCTGGATGCCATGTGACTTTGAATAGACATGCTTCTGGTATCAAGAGTATTTCACGTGGAAATCTCAACGTATGCGGTGCTGCTGCTGACTCGTATGCACAGAGTTCTCTTGACCCTATCGAAAAGTACGTGTCGGATTTCGATGTCGGTTTCGTGTATCTGTTTGACTTGATGTATTATAATTCATTATTCTTGGTGCAGGTTTGCCTCAAAGTTGGTGGGTGCGAAGAACGCACCAGGGTTGGTGACCTTGGGGTATATTGCCCTTTGGTACGGATTGAATGTTGCCTTTAACCTTCAGAATAAGGTGATTTTCAACTATTTCCCATACCCATGGTTTGTCTCTACCATCCATGTTGTCATTGGAACAATTTACTGTGCCTTGATGTACTTGTTTGGTGCAAAGAAGGCTTCATTTGAAAGACCAATCACTGGAACAGAGATGAAGGCTATTTTCCCACCAGCAGCTATGCATGCTATTGGACACGTCGCTGCAAATCTTTCTTTTGCTGCAGTAGCTATTTCTCTGACACATACAGTGAAGACATTGGAGCCAGCATTTAATGTGATCCTCTCCAAGCTTATTCTCGGGGAGGCCACTCCACTCCCAGTGATGGGTGCCCTTGTGCCAATCATGGTTGGAGTTGCCATGGCCTCTGCTGCCGAGCTGTCATTCAACTGGTATGGATTCATCTCTGCCATGATATCAAATCTTACCTTTGGATTCAGAGCTGTTTGGTCTAAAAAGGCAATGAAGGAAATCAAGCTGGGATCTACTGCCATTTATGCTTGGACAACCCTCATCTCCTGCATCATCTGTATCCCAGGAGTACTCATTTTCGAGCCAAATGTGTTCCCTGCGATCCAGCAACAGGTTGCTGAGAAGGGTGCCGTTGCGTTTGCCACTCCTCTCGTCTCTGTTGGTTTGTTGTATCACTTGTACAATCAGTTTGCCTTCAACACCCTCGCACGTGTGACCCCAGTATCTCATGGAGTGTGCAATGTGGTGAAGAGAGTTGTCATCATTGCAACATCTGTCTTGTTCTTCGGCAACACCCTGACAATACAGACCAAGATTGGAACAGGAATTGCCCTTGCGGGAACATACATGTATACAGAAATGGTGAAGAAATACAAGAAGCATTAAATGATGTTGCTTCTTCTTCCAATGTTTGAAAGAAAGCCCTTGTTTATTCCGTGTTTGAAACAAATACGTACAACAGAAAAAATCTATTCTTTCATACTCTTTGTACTCTTACAATCAGGTGTTTGAAAATTTTTGGTGACTGCAATCATCTGTAACAATACAACACTACTAGAATGACAGCGAGCCCTTCAATGCGTCCCTCGCAAACGTAGGCAAGGTAAATGCTGCTCTATGCAACTCTGGATTATAATACTTCAAAGGTCCGAGAGAAGATCCCTCGGCAGGTGGCTCTCTCTTGGCAATCCTTGGATCATTCGGTTCCCCATCTGATGCCTTTGTACATACCATGAACCCTATCTGCCCAGATGGGTAGGTCGGGATGGTCGTGTATGCATATTGAACCGTTCCTCCCACAAACACCTTTCTACACATGGCAGCAAGAGATTGTATAATTTCCAGATGATACCACTGACTTTCAGCCTGTGTGCACACAATACCTCCAGGGGCCAATGCTCTATGCATGTACTGGAAGAATGGTTCTTGGAAGAGAACCTCTGCTGGCCCAACAGGATCAGAGGAATCCACTACAATTACATCATACGTTCCCTCTGCTGCATCCTGAACAAACTTGATTCCATCACAGACATGAACAGACACCCGTGGGTCTGTGAATCCAACCGCCATCTTTGGAAAGTATTTCTTGGATACATCAATCACCATGCCATCAATCTCTGCAATATGAATTTCTTTCAAGCTCGTATATCGACTCAACTCACGGAGCACACCGCCATCACCCCCTCCAACGACCAATGCCTTTGTAGGCTCTCGTTGCAATCCACAGACTGGCAGATGGGTGATCATTTCCTGGTAGGAAAATTCATCCCTGTCAGTGCATTGAATCACTCCATCTAAAATAAGCACAGTACCAAACGCATCTGTTTTCACAATCGCGACATCCTGCAATTAACGCCAGTATTCATTCAATCCACGAGAGAGTCGTGCATCTGAGGCATGCCAACGTACCTGGAAATCACTTGTGGCAGTATGAACCACCTCATTCACTTTAAAGGACATTCCTTGACCAGGCCACATTGTACTTAATTCAGTAAACCAACCATCTTTGAGACCGTCCTTGAGTGTTCCCGGAACTGGTTGTTCAGGTGCATCTGACATGGCTGCAATGCTCTCTTGTTGATGATGATGATGATGTCTTGTGGTAGATGATGATACAATACTATAGTATCTACGATACTGTGATATAGATCGTACTACTACAGAAGATATACTTGTTTTATTCATATAGCATCTGAATAGAAAAGCAGGTGCACAAAAGTAAAAGGATCCTTTTTTCCTCATGAGGAGGACTGAGATATCTCATCATCATCATGACCTCGTGCGTGCGTGTCACTATATACATATAGAGAGAGTGTAGTGGTCCACACATCTGTAGTAGTAAAGAAAATCATACATGCATACTATAGAAACAGTCGTCAACAGGATCACATGGCAACAACAACGACATGTCCATACGGTGGACGTGTTCAGTGTATTCTCTTGTCGACAGTAGAAGGATATGTTGTATATGAACGGTTTTATGATCAATTTAATGACATACAAAAGGCTGAAATACGTACATCATTCGATGATGCTCTTGGTAGTAACGCTCTGAGGAGTGGGTTGGAACTGACTGGAAGGTTTAAGAATGGACGAGTGGTTGGACTGTGTATGGATGATATGATTGTATTTGCGCTTGGAACTGGTACCTGTGATGAGATGATACTTCTTGAACTTCTAGAGCATCTCATTGCTGTGCTGAAGGATGTTGTCAAGGGACATGTGCTGAATGACTTGGTACTGTTTGAACAGTATATGGATGTTGTGCATGTGGTTGATGCCATGTGCAAAGACGTACGTAGTAGTAGTAGTAGTAGTTTACATGGTATTATACATAGAGTGATGTCGTAGTATATGATGATGATGATGATGAAGTACCCTATACTCCTGTATGCAGGGTGTGATTGAACTGTTGGATTCACAGGCAATTCAAAAGTCCATACATCTCAAGGTATGTGCATATTCTTGAATGATATCTATCCACCATATATATACTACCATCATCTGTACTGCAGGCTCAGTCGTACACATCGGGTCAAATGAATGAAACACTGCGTGGTCTGATGAAGAAATTTACATCCAGAGATATCAAACTGTAATGTTGACAGACTGTATAGAGTAGTATACTATCTACTACTACAGAATACCTTTTTACAAAATGGCACCACAGACACCCCATCGTCCGCCTCCTCAATGTCTGGAACAACAGCCGCCTCTCGAGACAATGAGGGTGGAAGTGCCTTGATCCTTTCTGCCTCTGCACACAAATCCTTCATGATTGTCTTGATTTGATACATTGTAATTTGCTTTAGTACTCTATCAAGAGGAGCAGGAGGCAGCAATTTTGGCTGCACCGACTGCCGCAACTGCACCAAAGAGGATGTCGTACTATGCATCAAGCTCTCTTCAAATCTATGCACCGCTTTGCTCAGGTAGTGCATGGCACCCCATTTCTTATTCGGATATCTCACCATTTCATCCAGCGCATCCTGATCATACGGTTCTATAGTCCATTCCCCAGAGAAATCCTTCATCAAGCTGCTTTTCAGTAGTCTAAACTTTATATGTCCCCTATTTCTATCCTGATCCACCATCATCCGAACCACAAATTCTCCCTTGATGGGACCAAACCTCCAAACCCCCACGTGCTCCACTTCAGTCTTCTTTCTTCCATGACCATCATCTTGAATCGCTTTACGGTAATTCACTCGTTTGATGGATCGAAACACATGACCTTTTTCTTGCGTGAGAATATCAAACACCTTTTTTGGAGCAAGGGGAACTTTTCCAACGACATTGATGGTACAAAAGAAACCATCCTTTGGCTGTTCAATTTGCACACGAAGACAATCTTTGTCATTAAAATAGGATAGATTTGTATCCTCCGCTGTTGTATCAAGTGCATCCTTTGTCGCATTGTGCTTCCTTCTCTTCCATGAAAGAAAGGACAACAGTCCCATGGTGCTCTACTGCTACTGCTGATAAATACTGTACTAATAAACTACTACTACTAGTATAATTTGTATATACTAATAGATCCAGCATGACGTTGCAAGGTCATTATCATCATGTTGGAACGTCCCATATGTATGTATGGGACATTCCCATGGGACACTCACTCACTCACTCACTCATGCATGAGAGAGCGAGTGATCACTCATTGATAGGTCTGTTGACGTGTTATATGGTCATATATAAATGTAATTAATGATATTTTACATACATACATACGTCTTGTCAAGAGAAAGAACAAGAACAACGTGAGACAAACAAACAAACAAAGACTCTGGCATACCCTAGTCAAGGATGCTCTCTTTGAAAGTATCAACCAATATTGTAAAACTAGTATCAACAAACACGAGAAACAACAGTGTCGTTGCACGTGTCGCAAAGAAGGGTGGAGAGGACTCGAGCAAATCTAGTGGAACAGGGGACAAGGCGGTTTTCACGACACCACCTGCACTGAGTGATCTCGTACAGACAAAAACATCTTCAGAAAAGACGAGTACTAAAAACCCATCTCAGAATATCAATATAATTCCTGTGGGACGGTGGCCGGAAGGCATTCCTCCAGCGATGGGCGGTCATTTCATGCCGAGTGGAGAGCTTGCTCCTCTCTCCAAGTCCAAAGGACCGGGTGTTGATATTGCTCCTTTGTATTTTACGTATCCAGATGCGACGACGGATACGCAGGTGATTGTTCATGAGACGGCATTCTCTGCTTCCTCTGGACTGGCTGATGCTGTTGCAGACGCATCTGCAGAAGCCATTGCGCGTAAAGGGAGCTTTACAATTGCTCTCTCTGGGGGTTCACTGGTCAAATCTCTCTCCAGTCTCGTTGGAAGAGAGGACATTGACTTTTCCAAATGGTATGTCTTGTTCTCTGATGAGAGGGTGGTCTCATTGAGCTCTGAGGACTCCAACTACAAGGCAGCTGCAGAGGAGTTTCTGAACAAGGTGGCGATTCCATCCTCTCAGATACTAAAGATTAAAGAAAATATGACTGCGGAACAGACTGCGGAACACTATGCTGGACAGATGTTGAATTTGAGTGATTCAGTCTTGCCAAGGACAGCTGACCACCTGCCCGTGCTGGATCTGATCTTGCTGGGAGTTGGCCCAGATGGCCACGTTGCTTCCTTGTTTCCAAATTCTAAAGAGACATCAACTACGTCTGGATGGGTTCTTCCGGTGACACACTCTCCAAAGCCTCCATCAGAACGTATTACTCTGACCATGCCAGTTATCAATGCTGCACAGAATGTGATTGTATGTGCCCTTGGGGCAGGAAAGGCAGAAATTGTGCAGAGGGCACTGGAAGTACAGAGTCTTCCTGGGGCTATTCCTGTTCAGTTGGTTCGTCCACAGAAACAGCTGAGATGGATTCTTGATACGGAGTCTGCTGGTTCGCTGGCTTTGGATTCATGGGAGGACAAGAAAAAGTATCCAAGGAGTACCTTTTGATTGATTGTTTGGTTGCTGATTTGTACTGATTTGTTGTTACACGTGCACATCATATACATACCTATACATACCATACATATATACCATATGTGTATGGTATATACATAATATACTGTGGTGGAGATGATGTGTCAAGTCTGGAGATTCTCATAAGGATGACATCATGCATCTCCATGCGCATGGAGAATACTCCATCAATTGTTGTTGACCATTCCACGCGCGTGGCGGGAAACTGACATTCATTCGTGTCCTTGGTATATCTATTACAGTATTTTCCTATTATAAAAATAATTGTATATATTTTGTACATAGTTCCATCTAAAAATCATACAACGTCCTTGCTTGTAAGGATTACGAATGACGAGGTCGATAACGGTAACAACGACGACGTTGACCGTCTTGTTCTTCCTACTACAGACGGCGAGTCTCACGTATTGTCGTAAGGAAACTCGTGATATTCAATCAGAAGACAATCTGAATCAAATTATTACTACTGAATTGTATCCTGTCGATGAAAATTCTCTCGCGAGGCTTGCTGACAACCTTGGTCTGGTTGACGACGAGGGCAACATTGTCACGTTGACCGACGAGGAGGGGATGAAGTTGGAAGAACGGATTACACCTCTGCAGCTACAGATTGGACTGAATACTTCTACTGTGTCATCAAATGAGACAAGGACTGCTCCTTTCGTAAAGTACCTGGTGTACAAGTCTCTGCATGAGCTGATACAGGCTCTGTGGCAAAAGGATGGGGGGTCAGCACCAGAGAACCTCTGTAATGCAACGACATGTGATCAAAACTCAACAGAACCGTACTGTAAACCGAGTGACGGATTATGTGCCGAGTGTCTGTCAGATCAAACGTGCGAGAACCCAAGCTTTCCGTTTTGTCAGAGCAATGACTGCAAACAATGCATCTCATCCTCTGACTGTTCTGGGAACCGTCTCAAACAGCTCTGCGGTAAACAAAGCCAGAATTGCGGAGAGTGTTTTCAGGATAGCGATTGTCAAGGTAAAGTCAACAAGCGATGTGATTTGAACACGTTTACCTGTGTACAATGCCTGGAGGATACTGATTGTGGGGAGCTGTATCCTTGCACATTGCAAGGTGGATGCCCTACTCAGTATTGTTCGGCAACGAACACGTGTTCAACATGTACTATTGATGAGCATTGTAGTTTCTGTCCACCTACGCCAGTTTGTGGTCCAATCTCTCCAGCGAATCAAACAGCTCGGCGAAGAAGGGTGGGTGGTTCTCGAAGTCTGGCACAGCTTGATGAGGATACAACAATCCCAACAGCCTGCCTTCAATGCCTTCAAGATTCTGACTGCGCAAGGTTTAATGGGACGAGAAATTTCTGTGATAAATCTCTGTGCTCACAGTGTAGGAATGATACGACGTGTCCCGACGCGAGTCCTTTCTGTGTGGACGGGAATTGCAAAAAATGTCCCAATGGTGAAGATGTTTGCACTCTGGGGAAAACATGCCAGTCTAACATCGACTGTCCAGACAATCTTGTTCCATTTTGTGGTGGTACATTGAATGACTCGTGTGTTGAATGCACGACGAATGATCACTGCAGTCTGCCAAATCCCATTTGCTCTCTGAATAATACATGTGCTCAGTGTTCTCAGGATGGGGACTGTGGTCCCCCCAATTCATACTGTGTCAAAGGCAGATGTTCTGAATGTCAGACAGATGAGCAGTGCCAATCTCCTCTTCCAAGGTGCTCAATTGACGATGCGACCTGTGTACAGTGTTTGTCATCAGAGGACTGTGGCAGTGGTTTTGCTGGGTGTGATCCTATATCACGCACATGTGTTGAGGTATGAATGGGAACTTTTCCATGTGTTGATTGACGTGCCACTCACATCTTCTTTTTCTGCTATACAGTGTCTACAAGATGGGGATTGTGGAGGATTGAATTCCATATGCAACCTTGAAACGTTTGAATGTGTGCCCCTGTGCTTGACTTCTGACCAATGCCTTGATCCCAACTATCCTGTCTGTGATGGATTCACTGGTAGATGCCTCCGATCATTGCCATCACCGAGTCCATCACCATTGATATTAAGTCCATCACC